>OGZW01001191.1_pt1 | contig 21210 bp, 18 predicted proteins | sample 1577001 | NCBI WGS metagenome assembly OGZW01 (sample SAMEA3541519, study PRJEB24748) | human gut metagenome | biome: human gut; feature: human-associated habitat; material: faeces | place: China | collected 2012 | reverse complement strand
AGCTGCAACAATAAGCTGCTTGCAATCACCGACCTCAAATCCTCCTAAACACTGGTTTTATTTCCTGATACAAAAATGGCAAGGGATCACTCCCAAGCCACTAATAAATCACTATAGATACCGCCAAGTTCTTTTAAACCTCTCGCTATACATCCCGCGTAGACAACTGCACCCATATATTTCAGATGCGTATTGTCGGTCAGCCCGTCCATATGGGACGGATAGACACCTGCCGGCAGATGCATATACCATTCTTTGGTTTTTTCAGCTCCAGCCTTTCGCATTTCTGCGCGGCTCATACTGTAAAGATCGATCAGCGGAACATTTAAATTTTCAGCTGTCTGTTTCATTGCCGCCACATAATCGGTATGTTCCCCGATATCTAAATGTTCCTCATCAATAAAACATCTGCGCTCAAGCGGCGTAATAAAAACCGGCCATGCTCCTTTGTTTCTTGCTGCATTTACAAATTTTTCCAGATTCACCATGTAATCGGAATATGGATCTGTATACCGCTGTGGATCATTCTTTTTCTCATCGTTATGTCCAAACTGGATAAATAGAAAATCTCCTGCGGTAATTTTGTCATAAATCGGTGTCAGTCTCGACTCATCGATAAAGCTCTTTGTGCTTCTGCCGTTTTTGGCATGGTTCTCCACCCGCACCTCCGGCTTTAGGAACAGGTTCATCACCTGTCCTATGCCGGTCTGCGGAAATGTAAGAATGTCACGACAACTGAGCCAAAATGATGCAAATTCCTGAATTTTCTTTGCCTGTTTTGACAATTAGACTAGACTAACCCTTGACATTTTTGTAACGTTCTTCCAAAATACGGACGTTTGCGTTTCGGCACCGAATATGATATACTACCTATAATAACTTCTGTGGAGCTGGTCTTGCTCCACGGATGCCATACCCGCCAAGGAGGATCAAACGATGAAAGTTCTCAAAGCTCTGCTTGCTGTGTTCACGTTCTTAGCTGCCGCACTGACCTGCGCATTGCTCTTTGTGCAGGAAAAACATGCTCCCCGTTATATCCAGATCTATACCGGTGAGCACGACTGAGCCGCCGATCAAACAACAACAGCCGCCGTGCAGTGAAAAACTGCACGGCGGCTGTTTCATCTTATACGCTTATCGCAGAACGATCTCGTCGTTCTCGGCGTCCACAGTCAGGCTGCTGCCCGAAGCGAGGGTGCCGTCGATGATCTTCTCGGCGGCGGGGTCCTCCACGGCCTTGCGGATGACGCGGCGTAGGTCGCGCGCACCGAACTTGCCGCCCTGGCTTTTGACGACCAGCGCATGGAGGGCTGCGGGGGTGTAGCTGTACCGGATGCCCTTGGCCTCCATGCTGGGCTTGTATTCATCCAGCATGAGGGCAGCGATACCTTCCAGCGTCTCCTGCCCCAGCGGTCTGAAGGTGATGACCTCGTCCACGCGGCCCAGAAATTCCGGGCGGAGGAACTGGCTCAGGGCCTTGCGGCTCTTCTCCTCGCTGAGCTGGTCCTGGCTCTTGTTGAAGCCCAGACCGGCGGTGGACTGGTCGCTGCTGCCCGCGTTGGAGGTCATGCAGATGACGGTGTTGGAGAAATCGACCGTCCGGCCCTGGGCGTCGTTGATCTTGCCCTCGTCCAGGATCTGGAGCAGGATGTTCATGACGTCGGGGTGGGCCTTTTCGATCTCATCGAACAGCACGACGCTGTAAGGGCGGCGGCGGACCTTTTCGGTCAGTTGACCGGCCTCCTCGTAGCCGACATAGCCCGGAGGCGAACCGATCATGCGGGACACCGCATATTTTTCCATATATTCGCTCATATCGAGGCGGATGAGCGGGTCCGGCCCATCGAAGAGCTGGCTGGCCAGCTGCTTGACCAGCTCGGTCTTGCCGACGCCGGTGGGGCCGACAAAGATGAAGCTGGCGGGGCGGCGGCGGCCAGACAGGTCGGCGCGGCTGCGCTTGACGGCCTGTGCCACCAGATGGACGGCCTCGTCCTGCCCGATGATCTTCTTTTTCAGTTCGCTTTCCAGGCTGGCGAGTTTGGCATACTCGGTTTCCCGGATCTTCACAGCGGGGATGCCGGTCCACAGCTCGATGACCTTGGCCACATCGTCCATGGTCACCTGGATCGCGCTGGCAGCGGCCTGCTTTGCGGGCAGCTCGCTCTCCAGCTGGGCCATCCGGGTCTTCCGCTCGGCCACCCGCTCATAGTCGATGGGCTCGTTGACGTCGGCGTTCTCCATCTCGGCTTCTTCCTGCCGGAGGGCGTCCAGTTCCTTCTGCATTTCGAGGTACTCCGAGATGACCGGGTGGGCCAGATTGCAGCAGGCGCAGGCCTCGTCCAGCAGGTCGATGGCCTTATCGGGCAGGTAGCGGTCGGTGATGTACCGTTCGCTCAGGGTGACGGTTGCACTCAGCACATCGGCGGGCACCTGCACATGGTGGTGCTCCTCGTAGTAGTGCTTGATGCCGTTCATCACGGCCAGCGTATCGGAGACGCTGGGCTCCTCCACCCGCACGGGCTGGAAGCGGCGCTCCAAGGCCTGGTCCTTCTCGATATACTTGCGGTACTCGTTGAAGGTCGTGGCACCGATGACCTGGATCTCGCCGCGGGAGAGGGCAGGCTTCAGGATGTTGCCCGCGTTCATGGCACCCTCGCTCTCACCGGCCGAGGTGATGGTGTGAATCTCGTCGATGAACAAAATGACGTTTCCGGCTGCCTTGACTTCGCTCAGCAGGCCTTTGACCCGCTGCTCGAACTGGCCGCGGAACTGTGTGCCTGCCACAAGGCTGGTCAGGTCCAGCAGATAGATCTCCTTATCCTTCAGCCCGGCGGGCACCTCGCCTCTGGCGATGCGCTCGGCGATGCCCTCCGCGATGGCGGTCTTGCCGACACCGGCTTCGCCGATGAGGCAGGGGTTGTTCTTCTGGCGGCGGCTCAGGATCTGGATGGTGCGGTAGATCTCACGGTCGCGGCCGATGATGTCGTCCAGCCGGCCCTCCCGCGCCTTGCGGGTCAGGTTCTCGCAGTAGGTGTCCAGAAATTTGCGGCGGGGCGGCTTTTTGCCGCTCTTGCCGGGCTTTTTGTCCCCCTTGGGGGCGTCCTGCTCCCCGCCGTTCATGCTCAGCGGGAACGTTGCACTGGAGCCGGGCATGAGGTCTTCGTCCCCATCCTCGCCGCCCTGCGGCTGCCCCATGTTCATCATCATGGAGAACGGATTGCCGGAGCCGTCGCCCAGCTCCTGCATCATGTTTTCCATCCGGTCTTCCATGTTGTCCATGTCCTCGTCCGACATGCCGAACTGCTTCATCAGATCCTCCACCGGCTTGATGTGCAGCTCGCGGGCACAATGCAGGCAGTACCCCTCGTTTTTCATCTGGCCGTTCTCCATCCGCTGGACGAAGATGATGGCCGGACGCTTTTGGCATCGAATGCAGACCATAGTTCCTCCTTCAGGTCCCACCCGTTTACAGGAACGGGTTGAACAAATTGAATGCTTTATAGTAAAGGCTGCTGCTCATCACGGTGTCGTTGAGCACCGTGAGATTGCCGCCGGTAATGACGATGATGGCCCAGACCACGCAGAGCACCAGATAGATGTCCACCAGGCTGGCCAGTGCGCCCACCGTATAGCCCAGCCCGCGGTTGACGGTGCCGATGACGGGCAGCTTGTTCACCAGCCCCAGCACCGTGACCAGCAGGCTGACGAGCATCCGCAGCAGGGCGAATGCCACGAAGAACAGCACCAGCGAGATCACCGGCGTCAGCAGCGGAGCCAGCACCTTCTGGACGATGACGTCGGCCAGAAGGACGGCGTTGTCGTTGAGCACGGCGGAGATGGAGCGCTCGCAGGCCTCCACGATGGAAGCCCGGAAGCTCTCCGGCAGAAATCCCGCGTACCGGGCCGCGATGCCGGAGAGGCTGACAGCCCCTTCTGCCGAGATGCTGGCGGCGATCTGGTCCCGGAAGCTGCCGGCAAAGAACCGCTCGAACACCTGCCCGGCGGCCCAGCCGGAAAACTGCCGGGCCCCGAACAGGCTGATGAGGTTGCCCGTCAGCTGCACGACCCCCGCCAGAAATCCCTTGCGGGCGTAGCGGATGGCCAGAACGAGCCAAACCACCGTACATAGGATATCAAAAATAAATGACGGATTCTTGAACATACAACATGATCCTTGTTACTTTCTGCCGCAGAGTGCCAATCAAATCGCATTCTCCCCTCGCTCCAAAGCCCCTACTCCTGCGGCGGCTCCAGCACCTGCGCCGTATTGCCGCTGAACAGCAGCAGCTCTTTGGCGTCAGCCAGAAGTGCCTGGGGCTTGGCCGCAAGGGTCTGGCTCCACTGCCGCTCCCCGGAGACCGTGCAGCACTCCACCCCGCTGTCGGACAGCAGATAGAACAGGCTGCCCGCCCGGACGATGGCGTTGGCCGATGCCACCGAGCCGCTGAACTGGACGTTCAGGTTTTTGTCCAGCAGCACGGTCTGATGCAGCTGGCCGGACCCCAGCAGCAGGGCGATATTGCCCGCCGCATCCACCGAGACGTCCTTCAGGGTGTTTCCGGCGAACTCGTAGGCTGCGCGCTCGCCGCCGCCCGCGTTGTAGAGCACGACGCGGGTGTCGTACACGGCCAGGAGGGTGGACGCCGAGGTCCAGCCCAGCCACTGGGGCACACCGCTCTGGTTCGCGATGCTCACAGGGTCCCCCGATGCCAGATTGATGAGGTAAAGGTTCGTCATCATCTGGCCGCCGCTGGCCGTGACGGCTGCCGCCGCCAGCTTCCGGCTGTCGGGCGAGAAGGCCATCCGCAGCGGGGTGCCGTCGTTGGAGCTCATGCTCCAGCGCAGCACTTCTTCCATGTTGGCGTTGTAGACCAGCAGCTTCGCCATGGCGCTGATGTCTTCTGTGACCACGGCCAGATTGCCGTTGTCGGCTACCGCGCAGAGGAAGATGCTGTTTTCCATCTGTTTGGTATAGAGATTCTGGGTGCGGCTCTCCACCCGCAGCTCATTGCCGGACCGGTTGTATCGGAGATATCATAGAAAAGTGCATGGGAATTGGATTTCGAAGCTATATCATTGCAGATCCGGCGCTTCTTGTTTATCTGAAAAACAGGGGGATTTCCTGTGAGATCCATCTCAGCGGAGAGACAGGGGAAGTGAACAGCGAAATGCTGAAGATGTTCCGGCGCTTTCCTCTGAAGAGATTGATCTTTCATCGGAAAAACACGTTCCGGGATATGCAGTCTGTTATTGCATCTCAGAGAGAAGTGGAAAAACAGGCCGGGATCCGACCGGAGGCGGGAATGGAGTTCGAGGCCTTTGTGCTGAATGAAATGTGCCAGTTTACAGGTGCATTTTGTAATTCTTTGCATTGCGATGAGATGGGGTATCTTTGTAAAGTGCCCTATCAGATCGGAACCTTAAAAACAGGGAATGCCGGTTCTGAAATCTTCAATCAGGAAATAAACGGAGGAAATAACCTGTTCTGGAACATTTTCTAACACATTATGACATAAATAATTCGTTGCAATTGCAAAAAGCTCAATATATTCATTCTGTGTTTTTTTATGAGATTTATTTTTAAAAAATCTATCCAAAATATCACATGCCTTTTCTTTTGTTGCTATATCCATTCTCCATAAATATTGAACATACATTTTAATTATATCTACATCATTATCAAATCCTAATTTTTTCACATATCGGTCAAAAATTCCAACTGTCTGTTCGTTATCTGCTAAATTTATGCTAATATAACTCGTTAAATTTAATAATGCTTTTTTCTTAATATCTTTATTGCATTTTGAATCATTTAAAATTTGTTTGTATTTTTGCAATGTATCTTTAACATTTCCAATATTTCTACTGGAATTAGCCTCTATTAACATTGCCTCATATACTGAACCCTTTATATTTTTACCACCTATCATCCGCAATCTATCTGCTACATGATTTCTAAATTTCTCATCAGCATTGTTGAACAACGTTCCCATTCTTTCTACCATATCTTTGGAATATACACGATAAAAGTTTTCATCATATTTTTCAATAACCTTTTGTTCTACAAGTTCTTGTATTCCCTCTTCAACAACATCAGCTTCCATACTGTTAAAAATAAATGAGACAATTTCTTCATTAAAAATCATATCATTTTCATCTATTATCTGTGATATTAACATATATATTTTTTTTGCCTCATCACCCAAATATTCAAAAATTCTACCATATAAAAATTCTTTTGCATCTTCGCTAACTTTAATATCTTCAATAAGTTTATCATTTACCCCCTTTTGAATAAACAAGTTTACAAATTGATATAATAGTAATGCTCTACCTGATGTAGCTTGATAAATTTGAGAAACAAGCAGTTCACTTGATAATTCTTCATATATATCATTATAATACGATAAATAATCATTTTTAAATATTTGTAACAAAAAATTTTTAGTTTCCTTCTCGCTTAATTCATCAACTTTAAACTCAATTCCAGATGAAAAACGTTTGTTTCTCGTTGTTATTATTACCTTAAAATTATCAATATTCAATGTATTAATAAATTTCTGTATTTTTACTTTTTCATCATCATCAAATGTTTCATAATCATCAATCACTAACAATGTATTTCCATGTTCATTTCGTATTCTTTCTTCATTTTGATCTATAGTAAAACTCTCATCATCATTATCAAAGATAACAGATATAAGATTATCTATAATTTCTTCGTATGTTCGAATACCTTTTATTCCTAAAATTTCCCCTTTTTGTACATCATATTTTCTGTCTTTCGCACTTACAAATATAATATATGAGAACAAATTATCCATGCTATTAAATAATTCCATACATATATTTTGAACACATGAAGTCTTACCAACGCCACCATGTCCCCATACTGTAGCTTGGACATTTGAGCGATTTTCTTTTAAAAACTCCTTAATACTTTGTTCGATAGGCATTTTAATGTAAGTATTATAATTAATGTCAAAATAATTCATAATTGAGCCATTAGAACTTATCCTTCTCTTTTCAGAGTTAGTTGATACACATATCAATTCTTTAGCTTTCATATTAATCATACCACTTTTAAATAATCTATTAAGTCTTATACTTCCCGATAATTTATCTTCTAAGGATTGAAATACATAAATAGAATCCCCTCTATCCGCAACGCAAACAAATGGGGATATCTTATAATATTTTAATCCTAAATCCTGTAAAAAAACGTCCTCGACATTTACTTTAGAACTTATTATAGACATTGGACATGTCCATTTTTTAGGAATACCATTATCTACCTCACTATATCTAACCCCTTCACATATATCATTATTAATTTTTGTTACTTGTACAATATCAAATGATTTTAAAAAAAATTCAAATAATTTCAATTCATTATACAAATCCTCCATTTTTTGTTCGATATCTTTTTCTTTATCTTCATGAGTATACCCATGTCCAAGTGTTTGATTTCGTAATTCTGGATACCCATCTAACACCTTAAGTTGTTTTTTAGATATAATACTATTATGAATATCTAATTGTCTAATTGCACTTACAACTTGTCCTATAGACATTCTATACAAATTTTTTACAATTTCTTTTCTTTTTTCAACATCGATTTCATTCAAGTTTTGATTCCACAAAACTCCCAAAGCTTCAAACAACATATATTCAAGTCTTTCTCTTAATAAAGTTTGTCTGTCAATGCTATTTGTCTCAGCTACATTAATATACGAATTTAATCTTTTTATTATAAAATCCATTTTCTATTTGTATGATAACAAAATATGTATCACACTTTCCTTTCTTTAAATTTTATTCTAACCATACATTAATTAATATATGTAAGATTTCTCCTATATATTTCATTGGTTATCAATATCATATTCCCTATTAATTTTCGTTTTCATATATCTTCCTTTTAATACAAATTTCTATAAATTACTCTTTAAATTTTCACACCCAACACTTCAAGAGAGGCCTCATCAACCTCTCTCCCATCATATATCCCAGTCCCCAAGGGGACTTCGTTTTACAACTTGAATTAACCCAACCTTACCCATAGTACCTTACTCCTTACCCTATGTATCCTTGAATTAATCCAAACAATTATTTTCACAATCCGACTTGTCTAAATATTAACATATTATAATCCGTTTATCAATCAATATTGCAATTCTCTACCTGAATTTTCTGCTCCAATCACAAACCACATTCCAGAATAACAAAAAAACTCCGCCAGCAAAGCAAATGCTTCACCAACGGAGGTCAATTTCACATATATTAAATTAAAAATTTATGCATTATTTTGTGTCCATAACAAAACTAGAACTAGACAAATACATACCTGCATCTCAATCAGACCTTCGTAACAATAGCAACCCAGTTTCCCTCTATTTCCACAGTTTTATTACCTACAGTTATATAGAAACTATCACCCGCTTTATATGCCTTAACATCTTCTCCTACGCGGATAGTTCCACATCCTTCCGTGAATATCACAGAGCGGAAAGAAGCTGTATCGACATTAATTGATACTGAATCGGATATATCATATTTATAACATTCAAAATATTTGCAGCTTACTAATAACTGACCTTCTGATGAGTCCGCCTCAATAGTTGCTGCGGCTTCATTCAAAGCTTCATCATATGCATTACTGCTGCTTTCATATGGCACATATCTTTTAGTATCAACAACATCAAGAGCCTTATCGACATGCAGCTCTCGTTTATTTCCGAACTTGTCCCTACGGTCATAATCATACATTCTGTAAGTACAATTTGAATTCTGCTGGATTTCACATATAAGGATTCAAGCTCCGATAGCATGAATCGTACCGGCTTTTACCATGACGCAATTGCCTTTGCTGACTTCAATCTTATTAAAAATTTATGTTATATATTTCATCCCATTCATTATCATTAATCCACCCATTCCCAATCCTATCCGTACACCCAGCAATCATCTCATCATCCGAAATATAATTTACAATATTACATATAGGAATATTCATGGTTACAAGTATATCTTGCAAAGGCAGTTTATTTTCTAAAAACATAAACCTGAATAGACATTTTCTGAAATTAGCGGGAGAAAAATTATTATAAAACCTGACCCTTTTATATCCAACTGCAAAGATTCTGATTACTATCAACACATTTTTATATTGTACTTTTAAAATTCAACATGCTCTCCTGTCAAATTTATTTTTCGTTGTCAACATTGTCAACCTCTCGCTGACCTTTTTCTTCCATATTTCCCATATATTTTTTGGCATCCTTCATAAAGCTAACCGCAATCATCACAATTACCGCTCCAATCGGGAATGCCGCCACAATACTCACCGACTGAAGATTGTTCATAGAACTTTCTGCAAACAACAATGCAATCGGAAGCAAAATCAGCAAAATACACCACATCAACTGAATGCCCTTATTCGGTTGCTCACCATCTCTCAATGTGTGATAGCTGTAGCAGGATGCTGTCAATGCAATTGAGTCAAAAGACGTCGCATAAAAAGCAATCATTGTCAATAAAACAACTACCATAATAACAGGCGCACCAGGCATCGTCTTAATGATAGATACAATCATCCCGTACAGGTCACCGCTCTCCAGATACTGTGCAATAAAGTCAGCTTTTCCGGTCACCTGCATTCCCATAGAGTAGTTACCCAGTACAATAAAGCTCGTCAATGTGGAACCAACACCAAATATATAGCCACCAAGAATTGTCTGACGCACTGTTCTGCCACGAGAAATGCTTCCGATAAAGAACGGAGCAGCCACACACCAAACCATCCAATAAGCCCAATAGTAAATCGTCCAATTCTGCGGAAAGTTCGATGTACGGAGCGGGTCAGTAAATGTAGACAGATCAACAAAGTTCTGTATCATTCGACCAAGTGAAGAAAAACCAGTTTCAATAATGTACCGTGTTTCTCCACCAAACAGAAGCACAAAGGCAATCAGACCAAAGAACATATAAATACAAATGTTTGCCAGCTTGCTGATTCCCTTAAATCCATGCAGTAAGGAATATGTATATACAGCGCAGATAATCAGAAGAATAATAATGTTGATTACAGTACGACTAACGGCAACATGGAACAGTTCGCCAATAATAGTTGCCATCAGCGGTGTTGCCACGCTAAATGTGGTAGCAGTACCAGCCAGGAGTGCAAATACAGCTAACAGGTCAATAATGCGACCTGCCCAGCCATCGGTATGCTTTCCAAGAATCGGACGGCAAGCCTCTGAATATTTCTGACGGTTTCTTTTTCTTACATGGAGCATAAAGCCAAAGGCAACAGCCAGTACCAGATAGAATCCCCACGGAATGAAGCTCCAATGGAACAGTGGATATACGCCTGCCCAATCCTGAATACTTCCCATCTCTGTCAGATGCGGATCAGTTGCATACAACACCCATTCCGAAAACGAATAGAACAGAATATCTGCTGCAAGACCACAGGTGAACATCATTGAACCCCACACAAAAAAAGAATACTTCGGCTTCTCATTTTGCTCGCCAAAAACTATGTTACCGTACTTAGAGCCAGCAATATACAGAGAAAGAATGAAAATTCCCAATCCAATTACTAAGTAATATGTTCCAAAAGTATCACCTAAAAAAAAACGAATCTGGCTCAGTACTGCATTCGATTGTTCTGATGCCAAAAAGAATAGAACACATAATGCAATTACGATTGCCAAGGGCACCAGTGTTATCATCCAGTCTATTTTTGCATGTTCTTTTTTAGTATTCATTTACTTTTCCTCCACATATTTTTTATAGCTGGCATCTAAAGCAATTAGCTCACTCAGATTATCCACCTCTATAATATCATCTCTATTCATAGGACGAATACCCAATTGATACTCCTTTGGGTAGCAGAACATCGCCACATCATCCCAGTAGATTTGTTGATTCTTCTTTTGTTCAAACTCAATTTCGAGATGACGTTTTAGTTTTTTTCCATCCTCTGCAGTCCAGCGGGAAATACTGTACAGCTGCCATCCGCCTTTTCCACCTGTCCGACTGCATGCCGTAACAATGCCATTCTCAACAGTCTGAAGCCACTCATCCGTTTCACCATCTGTCCAAACACTGTTATAACCAGAGCGTTCAAATTCTGGTGCAAGAATTTCAGGATTATAAATAATCTGATCACCATCCAGAATAATCGCATTTTCAATATGCTCTCGTGCTACATAAAGGGAAGATATATTGTTGCAAGTATCATAGTATGGATTTTCAATCAACCTGACACCAGAATACTCCTTTTCAAGTGTCATAAACTGTTCTTTAAGATAACCGACAACAACATAAATCTCATAAATTTCATTTTCATGCAGACCATCAATGACTGTGTCGATCATCCGCACCCCATTCACTTTAACCATCGGTTTCGGTGTTGACAGTGTCACTGGGTGCATTCGATTTCCTAAACCAGCTGCCATAATAATAGCTCTTTCTATTTTTGGCATTTACTCTTCCTCCCCTTGCTTTTTCAATTCTTCTTGAACGATTCGATAGTAATCCTTTGCATATCGGTACTGTCGAAGCGAATACTCACCAAACTCCACACCGAGATTTCTCTTATACTCACACCAGTTGCTCCATAAAAGTCCGCAAGCTGCAATATAACAATAAATCTTGATTCTAATCTCATCACTACAGCCTTCAGTAAAGTAGGCTGCAATTAATTGATCAACCTGACGTTTATTATAAAGAGAATAAATACAGAACATTGCAACGTCCACATGAGGATCCTGCATTCCTGCATACTCCCAGTCAATCAGTCTGATTTCTTCTTTTCCGTCCTTCTCCACAAAAAGGAAATTATCCGGTACTGCATCAATATGAGTCAGAACTTTTTCTCCCACATGTGCATCAATATAAGGCTTTAGTGACAAAACATTTGCTTTTGTTTTCTCATAATCCTTATAAATAGAAGGCATTCCATCCCACAGTGTTTCGTAGAACTCCGTCTGCCAAAAAATATCAAACTCATGATTTACTTTTAATTTCAAGTCATGGAACGCATGTAGCCGCATCATACATTTCTTAACGTCTTCGTAGTTCAATGGATTACATACTCTTGCGCCTTCCAAGAATTCCGTGATTTTATAGCCATTTTGTGGGTTGATATACGCAATATCATCGCAGATGTGCTTTCCTTCAATAACTTGATAAACTGCTGCCTCCTGACGACGATTGATAAGCTTGTCAGTTCCCTCACCCGGAATACGCATGATATATTTTTTCCCTTTGCAAGTAAACAGAAAAGACCGATTTGTCATACCTTTTTTCAAAACAGTAATATCCGTAACCGCTTCCGGCTTTGCTTTTAGAGCATTGCAAATCGCCTGAATTGCATCTGTTTTCAACTGATTAGAATTGCTATCGATTTCCCGTAGTTGCTCATAAGTATTGATTTCCACTACATCTGCTGAATGAACCACGCGAGCTAGTACTATCATCCGATCCTTTTTATAAAGAGCTTCCTCCCAGAATGCTCCATCATACCGCTGATTTTTACATAACTCTTCAATACATTTCGCAACTGTATCGGCATCCTCTTTTACCAGATAGCAGATACCAATCATTGCATTGCCACCAGAACTTTCTGGCACAGTTACCAGTTCCATTTTACGATTAACGCGAACATTGCTTTCATTGACCACCATGTCACTAACCATATACCAGGAATACAATTCATGGCGATGAAACGGATTTCGATCACACCAAATATCACAAGGAATAATATAAGCATTCTCCAAATGTTCTTTTACAAGTTTGATCGAATGTAAATTGTTCTTTGCCGCATAATCAGCATTAACCACGAGTTCTACACCATATTCATCAATCAAGTACTCATATTTTTCTTTCATGAAACCTACAACCACATAAATTTCTTTAATCCCAACTTCATGAAGCTGCTTGATAATACGTTCAATTAATGGCTCACCATTGACTTTCAAAAGACCTTTTGGCATTTCCGTATTAATGGGAACCATCCGCATACCGAATCCCGCTGCCAGGATAACTGCACGCTGTGGAGTTTTCTGTTTGAATTCTGTAATTGCTTTCACTGTTGGACGTATAGATTCATCTAAATAATCAGCTTTGATAAGTTCCTTTAGTGAACGGTTTACTACTCCTAATGAATGACCTGATACTTCTGCTAGAATCCTTTGATTGATAAATGGTTCCAATAAAAGCGTATTCAAGATATCGCTTTCTTGTTTGTTCATTATTTTCTATTTCCTTTCTTTCATGATTTTTCTTATCTTTCTTTTCGTGAACACCTTGTTAAACATAAACCTCCATTTCTGGAGGTTGTGTTCATTTCTGTTTATATTTGTACTAAATTTCTCTATAATATTTTTTATAAAATCAGGTGTGGCAGTATTGGTGATTTCAAATGTAACTCCATTGGTTTTTATTACAGCAGCTATCGTATTATCTTTAAAATAACTGTCATCATTTTTATTTTTACATACAGTATGTGTAACAGTTAATTCTGTTGATGCCGGAACTTCTTTAATTACAATAAATGTTTATATCCGTAGTACCTAAATAAAATCTGAATACAGTTTTACAACTTTCCTCAGCTTTGTGTCTGCTTACTTTTACGAATTTCTTACACTGTAAAGTCTATGATGTGATCTATTAAAACCACTGTGAAGATTTTTATAGTACTGACAAAAACCGTTTAAATGCAGCAAATCCCTTTTCTGTGCGTTTATATACACCTGCACATTCCAGAACTTGCACAAAACAATCTGCAATTTCTTTCTGAATAATACTCTCTATATTTTCTGTTGTAATATCATAAGAGTCCAGCCATTCATCTACCCAGTCAGCATGAATTTTTATTTCCTCTATATCATGAATATTTTTCCCTTCAATAATAGCTTTTGCAAGTATATCCATTTCTTTTTTCAGCCTGGAAGGAAGTACTGCAAGCCCCATCACTTCTATCAATCCAATATTTTCTTTTTTAATGTGATGCAGTTTTTCCTCTGGATGATACACACCCCATGGCCTGTCCTCTGTCGTAATATTATTTCTGAGAACCAAATCCATTTCATATAAATTCCCATTCATACGTGCAATTGGCGTAATTGTATTATGTGGTACTCCATCTGTTTTGCTAAAAATAAATGCCTCTTCATCCGTATACCCACGCCACTTTTGCAAAATATAGTCAGACACTTTTGCAAGTCTTCCAATGCTGCTTCCCTGCAATCTTATGACTGACAGTGGCCACTTAACACATCCCGCTGTCACATCTTCAAATCCTGCAATCTCAAACATATACTCATATGGAGCTTCTGCCATAGCAAAAGTATATGCTCCACCCTGAAAATGATCATGGCTAAGAATTGAACCTCCTACTATCGGCAAATCCGCATTTGAGCCTAGTGTATAATGTGGAAACTGTCTTACAAAATCCAATAGCTTTACAAAAACAGCTTCATCAATCTTCATCGGTGTATGTTTTGCATTAAACACAATACAGTGCTCGTTATAATACACATAAGGCGAATACTGCATATAATAATCTTGTCCATCTAGCTTTAGTGGAATAATTCTATGATTTTGCCTTGCCGGATGTGAGAGTGTTCCTGCATATCCCTCATTTTCTGCACATAACAAACATTTAGGATAATCATTCTTTGCTTGAGTTGCTGCTCTCGCTATGTCCCGTGGATCTTTTTCTGGTTTTGAAAGATTAATTGTAATATCTATCTTGCCATACTGTGTGTCTGCTTTCCATTTTTTATCTCTTGCAACTCTGTCCTTACGTATATAATTTGTATCCTGACTGAATTGATAATAGAAATCGGTTGCTTTTTTTGGATTTTTGACATACAAATCTGTAAATTTTGCTCTGACCACAGAGGGTGCAGGTGTTAAAATCCCCATAATTTTAGTATCAAATAAATCCCTGTATACATTTGTATTTTCAGGTATCAATCCATGCTCCGCTGCATAATCAGTCATATCAGATAGAATTTCTGATAACTGTCTGATTGCTTTATCCGTCTGAGTATAACTGTCAAGTCTAAACAACTCTAAAAGTCTGTTAATCACATAAATTTTATCGTCTTCCTCAACCAATCCTTTTTCAATACCGTAACCTACTAATTCTGAAATAAGTTCATTCATGTTATACCTCCTAGTATCCGTCCGGATGATTTACATGCCATTTCCATGCTGTTGAAATAATCGTCTCTAAATCTGCATACTGCGGTTTCCACCCAAGCACTTTCCTTGCCTTTTCACTGGATGCTATCAACACTGAAGGATCACCAGTTCTTCTTTCTTCTTCTCTTATAGGAATTGTATGATTTGTTACCTTTCTTGCTGTCTCAATAACTTCTTTTACTGTAAAACCTACCCCATTACCAAGATTAAAAATATTGCTTTCTCCGCCTTTTGAGAGGTATTCCATTGCAAGGATATGTGCCTGAGCTAAATCATTTACATGGATATAATCTCTTACACAGGTTCCATCCTTTGTGTCATAATCATTTCCAAATACAGATATGTATTCTCTCTTTCCGTTCGGAACCTGCAAAACAAGCGGTATCAAATGTGTTTCTGGATTATGTGCCTCTCCGATTTTTCCATTCGGGTGTGCTCCACAAGCGTTAAAATACCGAAGTGAAACATATCGTAAGTTATACGCCTTAGATGTCCATTTAAACATTTTTTCCATTGACAACTTTGTTTCACCATAACAGTTTGTTGGAAGTGTACGATCCGTTTCCAAAATAGGTATACTTTCTGGCTCTCCATATGTAGCTGCGGTTGATGAAAATACAATCTTATCAATGCCATGCTCAACCATACTTTCAAGCAACACTTCTGTTCCACATAAATTATTATTATAGTATTTCAGTGGATTTTTCATACTCTCTCCAACTTGTGAGCTGGCAGCGAAATGAATAACACCATCTATCTTTTCTTTTGATAAAATATTATCAAGGAATATCTTGTCCCTTATGTCTCCTTCATAAAACTTTGCCTGAGGATGTACTGCCTCTTTAAACCCTGTAAGCAAATTATCAACTACAATTACTTCATAACCTGCATCAACCAGCTCATATACTGTGTGTGAACCAATATAACCAGCCCCGCCTAAAACCAAGATTCTCATAATAATACCTTCTTTCTAATTCATAACACTTTTATGCCACCATATTTTCTTATTCTCAAATCTTTACAAGAATCTTTACCAAATATTTTATCCATTTCGTATTTGTAATTCTCCACATATCCATTCTTCACAAACGCCTGTATGGTTCCAGCAAAACCTCCTCCATGTACCCTGCATACACCATTTTGTCCCAAAAACATTTCGCTTACAAATAATGCCAAAGATACATTCTGATTTTTTATATCCTGATTTGAGTAAACATTCTGCAGATATTTAAAAGAAGAATTGCCTGACGCTTTCACATCATCTAGAAATGCTCCTATATTTCCTGCTTTCAATGCACTTACTTCTTTTTGTACTCTTTTATTTTCATAGATAAAATGCAATGCCCTAAGGACACATCTGTCTCCAAATTTTTTTCTTAAATCAGTAATATTATCCAATACATCATTTATAGATATGTCGCGCAACACTTCTTTTCCAAAATATTTTGCAACCAGTTTCATTTCCTTTGGAATTGCTGCATATTCGTCTGTTAAATCAGCATGTGAACCTTTTGTATCTGTAATACATAACCTATAACCATACTTTTCCATATCAAAATCAATTTTTTCTACATATGGGTATTCTGGGTTGGCAAAATCAATATGTACAAGATTACCAATTGAACTTGCCATCTGATCCATCAGACCACAAGGCTTTCCGAAATAAACATTTTCAGCATACTGTCCAATAATGGCTATCTCTGTTGCTGAAACTGTTCCACAATTATAAAGTCCTGATAAAATTGTCCCAATCAAAGTTTCAAATGCTGCCGAAGATGAAAGTCCCGCACCAATCAGCACATCACTTGTTATATATGCCTGAAAACCTCCAACTGCATATTTTCTCTCAAGAAATCCAGAAACCACACCTTTTATCAAAGCCTTTGTTGTTTCCTTTTCTTTTTCCTTTACAGATATATCATCAAGCCGGATAATGATTTCATCATAGTTATCAGAAACCAATCTGATTACATTATCATACGTCTTTTTAACGATCCCAATAGTATCAAGATTAACTGAGGCTGCCAAAACCTCTCCGTTCTGATGATCTGTATGGTTACCACAAATCTCAGTTCTTCCCGGAGCACTGAATATTTCCACATCTCCCGGCTTATAGCACTGCTCGAATTTCTTTATTGCATTGATATAGCGTTCTCTTTGATAATAAATTTTCGTCTCATCAGCATACACATCAAAAAGTCTCTCATCATACACGCCATCTAGGAAACTTTGTATCAATATATCTGTCTGCATCTCAATCACCCCACTTAAATCAACATTTATCGGATAATATATAATAACGAATAATTTTTATCAGCCGATCATATCTAATTATACTTACTAATAGAAATTAATCCTATTGTTATTCTTTATTATCCGTAAAATCACCTTGCATTCTTGTTATACATAATATACAAAAAATAGCCCAAAAAATCCATATCATAAATTGTACAGATTATGCACAAAACAATATTATTAGTCATCCTAGTTAAGCATAATTTTTATTTTCCTAATCCATTATGATTTTTCATTCAAAGCCTATAATTCAAATAATTTATAACATTACATTAGTTTGTTTCATTTATGACTTGTTTTATTAAAGTAAATAGACATTATATGCATAAAATGATAAAATAACATTGTGTATTTAATGATTTCCTATATTTACAACAGTATATATGCATATTATTTTTTAATTACACGTAAAGGGGGCTTTATATGTATACCAATAACGCATACTTGAACAATTCCACTATTGACAGGAAAGATAAATCAAAGGAACTAATTATAACCATGTGTGGTACCTATAAGCTATATACTAAACCAAAACTCCCTACATGGCGCCCGCGTGGCAGACTGGATTTCCAATTACTTTTTATCGCATCTGGAAAAGCCCACTTCCATTTTAATAATGATTCAGATGAAACCATCGTTCATGCTGGTCATATGGTATTATACAGACCTAAAGAACCTCAAAAATATGAATATTATGCAAAAGATAATGTAGAAGTTTACTGGGTACATTTCACTGGGAATAATGTTACCAATCTTCTTCGTTCCTATGGATTAACTGATGACAAAAGAGTTTTCTACTGTGGTTCTGGATCTGAATATCAGATTCTGTTTCGTGAAATGATCAAAGAACTGCAGATGTGTCAGAATGGATATCCTGAAATGCTAGAAATGTATCTACGACAAATTTTTATAAGACTACATCGGAATTTTTTATCTTCTGTATCTCATGATAATACACATAAAGCTGATGAAATAGACAATGCTGTTTCATACTTTAGTGAACATTATAATGAACCAATTAATATTGATAGCTATGCAGAGCAAAATAATATAAGTACAAGCTGGTTCATTCGTAATTTCCGCTTATATACTGGTATTACACCTAAACAATTTATTATGCGTAAAAGAATATACAATGCAGAAGCACTTCTGCAGAATCCTCAATATAACATTAACGAAATTGCCAGGATTGTGGGCTATGAAAACCCTCTGTATTTCAGCCGAATATTTCAAAAGTTAAAAGGTTTATCACCATCTGAATACAGAAAAAACATATAACTAAAAGCAGAGAATATAGGTTCTCTGCTTTTTCTAATAATATGCATATTATTTGTGGGGAATTTGGCCATCAACATATAAAATATTATTTATCATGTTCCATCCTTTTTCTATATTCTCTAGGTGTAATTTTATATCTATCCTTAAATACACGGTTAAAAGTTCTTTGACTTTCAAATCCGCAATCAAGACATATGTTTGTTATAGAATCCATCGTGTTTTCAAGTTCTGCAACTGCATAATTTAACCGGACTCCATTCACATATTTACTAAAATTACAATGAAATGTCTTCGCAAACATTCTTGATAATACATATTTGCTTACACACAATTCATATGCCATTTTTTCAAGGCTGATGTTTTCTCTAAAATTTTTGGCTACATATTCCACCGCATTGTAAATAAGATCATCTCTTCCTACTGCACTTTTATTAATCAATGGCATTGTTGTGAAAACATGTGCTAAAATCATCTGTGCATATGCCTTTATCAGCATTGGATTGCCATCTGTTACTTCTGCCAAATATTTTATAGCATTTACTACATCCGGATGCACTTTTCTTTTTTTCACAACTGGATTTTCAGGACTGTAATTCTGAAGTTCTTTATAGTATGAGGGAAATAGTTTTGGATCAAGATATAAGTATATTACCTTATTCTTCTTTTTCCCAAAAACTTGATAATGATGTATTACATTAGGAAATATTATTGCAAAATCCCCTTCATCCATATGGAACAATTCAGGTCCCACTCCAAGCTCTACTTCTCCATCCGTTACATACACAACTTCTATTGCTTCATGCAGATGCGGCGGCACATGTACTGGTTCTTTCCACTCGGATGATAATCCCGTATTTTTATTTTCATATACCAATAACACTTACAAGCAACTCCTTTTATTTATAATCCTTGTTTCTCCACTACCCTTCTTGTTTTAATTATTCGACCAACCAAATCCACTGTAGGTCCCAATGTAATCACCATTAATATAGTTATCACAAAAAAACTCTTTACCCAGTCTTTGGTAATCTTAAACTTCATATTCTCATCCCGCGATTAACATATGCTAAAGGAATAATCCTTATCATCTTCTGCACTGATATGATATTCCTCTTCTACATCAGTTCCCCAGCTGTCAATGCCTCCAACACCTCTTACTGCACCATATACACATAAAACAGTTCTTCTTGCTGGTGGCAGTTCTTCATGATGGAGGGCATTTTCAATCTCCGATGCCGTATAAGGCAGACAAGAAAATGCAAAATTTTTGTCATTTTTTTCAATGCGTAAAATTTGAGATAAGCTGTCCGTCCTGCTGTTATCAAGCGTTGTATGTCTTGTAACTTCAAGCCACTCTGTATCCATTCTCATACCACATTCCTGTGGAACAAGATATTGTGTAAGACTCAGGTCATTAATCTCATAGATTCCTTCTTTGGCTCCTGCCTTTCTATCAGGATATGTTTCCCCAGACAGTCCCTTATATAAATATTTGTCTGCCAGGGTTGGCATAATAAACCTCATTCCAAATACAGGAAATTCTGGAAGTCCCTGTACCCCATTATAATGTACATCCACACGGATCTTTCCAGATACGTCAACCGTATAGCTTACAAGTACAGTTGTCGCTGGAGTTGTTATGGTCTCATATGTATATTTTACGACAATTTCATCAGCATAAACATCACAACCATAGCTATTATTATCTGGTGCATAAGGTTTTTGTTCCTTACCATCCATGATAACCTGAACTTCTTTACAGTCAATAAACATATCTGCTGAAAGCCAGCTACCGCTTTTAATGTGGAACCTGCTTCCTCTGTCATTATCTGTCAATGCTCTCCAGAAAGTAGGTTTAGGATGCATTGGTGACCTTGCTTCCATTATTATTGTAATAAACCCAGTTGCTGCCCTCCTGTGCCCAGCCGGTTGCCGCAAACGCAGTGATTCCAGCCGTCCCAAGGCTCAAAAGTGCTGCCAGTGTAAGCATTGCCAAATTCTTTTTCTTCATATTATAAAGCTCCTTCGTATCGTCGCGCCGCCGTTTTTTTGCCGGTGTACCTATACCCTGGCAAGTATCCTTGTCCAAACGGCTCTTATGCTTTTCATTTTAGCAATAATACACAGATTATTCAACCAATTCACATGAAATAGATTCTTACAAATTTCTGTTAAATAGCAAAAAGCATACATGTTCCCGGAACTCTCTTGTTTCATAGAACATACTTTTCCATAAATACAAAAACTTCCAGAAGCAGGGGTTTCCTGCATTTCTGGAAGTTTTCAATCAGATTATTTTTATTAAACAAGCTTTCCTTCGTAAAAAAGCTCTTTTGTCTCATGATCTTTTGTGAATTTCGTAAAGATGATTATGTGGTTTACATTGTTTGTATTAATCAGCAGTAATATTTACAA
>OGZW01001190.1_pt1 | contig 21213 bp, 16 predicted proteins | sample 1577001 | NCBI WGS metagenome assembly OGZW01 (sample SAMEA3541519, study PRJEB24748) | human gut metagenome | biome: human gut; feature: human-associated habitat; material: faeces | place: China | collected 2012 | reverse complement strand
GTTTGATATTGATAACGAAGATACCTGGGCAGAGGGTTTAATTCCAGTAGCAAAACTATTTTATAATTTTGTTGAAAATTTGGTGGAAAAAGGATTGATTGATTCTGCTGAATTAGAAAATTTAAAAACCAAGGAATATACCAAGAACCTTTTCCAAGCTACAGATTATCCAGCAATTGCAAATAGTAGAACAGATAATATGGGTAATTCTCTCCAAAAGAGATATAGAGCAAAGGCCATCAATTTCAATGGAACGGATATCTATGTATCAACACAGTTCTTTGACTCGGATATGCGAGAAGATCCTTATACGCTCCACGACAGATCAGTCCGTCATAAATATAGGCATCCACGCGACTGCCGTCAATGCTCAGTTTCTTAAAATATAAATCGTCTTCTTCCATCTTTTGGACAATCTCCATCGCTTTATCGTAAGTAGCAGTCTGCTTCACTTCGATGGTCTTTTTCTTTTTCGCTTTGGTCACTTTAATATTTTCTACCAGAGGAACCTTCTGCTGCTCTTTCTCAATAGCAAGCACCATGCCTTCATTATCTGTAATGACAAAACGCTTCCCCATTTGGAACTGTGCCTTGCCACTTCGTTCCGTAACAGAAATCTCGATTTTATTGGGCAGCTTTCGTTTGACCCGCACCTTCTCTATGTAGAGATTCTCCTTGATCCTGTGCTGTGCAAACAGTGGATGCACATCAAAAATATTCTCGCCCACTTTCAACTCAGAAAGTTTCAGGATCTCTTCATCTGAGATTTCCTCGTTTCCAACGACTGCGACATGGGAAAAGGAAGCGACATTGCCATGGACGTGGCCAAAATGACACTCATTTCGTCCGACCTGAACAAGATTACCGATGCCATCCGCCTTTCTCAGGCCACCGTACGTACCATCCGCGAGAATCTTTTCTGGGCCTTCATCTACAACCTGATAGGTATTCCGGTAGCCGCCGGTATTCTGTACCCCATCAACGGCTTCCTGTTGAATCCGATGATAGCCGGTGCCGCCATGGCCATGAGCAGTGTCAGCGTGGTAAGCAACAGCCTGCGACTGAAACGGAAGAAATTCGCACACACCGCAGTGACCGTACAGGAGGAAGTACAACCCACTGAAGAAACCACCATACCCGCAACGGAAACAGTTCCCCCACAACCGGAAACAGCTACTCCAGCCGCTTCCGAAATCCGGAAGACCTACCTGGTAGAGGGAATGATGTGCGACCACTGCCGCACCCGTGTAGAGAAAGTACTGAACATGTGGGAAGGAGCCTCCGCCCGAGTCACACTCACTCCGCCGGAAGCTGTCATTACCTTCCAAGGGAAAGTACCCACACTAGCAGAACTGCAACAGCTGATTGATGAAAAAGCCGGTGATTATACTCTGAAAGAAAAGAACTGATTGAAAGGGTTTTATCCAATTCCAGTACTTCCAAGGCAGTACTGAAGTACTGACGGCGAAGTACTACAGTACTGCCGTGAAAGTACTAAAGTACTGCAAGGGAAGTACTCAGACTTTTCAAAGAATGTTATCCTATCTCCAGAAATCCCATCAGGAAGGCGTCCGGAAAGATGAATTTCTTTTCTCCGATGATAAATCTGACATACAGATATTTCTCATTACTGTTGAATTTCACAACCTCTCCCTTTCCGAATTTCTTGTGGATTACGGTACTTCCCGTCTGTAATCTGTCAAGCAGTATTCTTACATCTGTTTCAGTTTGCCCCTGTTGGGGTACTGTTTCAGATGAGGGTGCTGATGACGGCTCTGTCTTCATGGGTTCTGTCTGCTTGGGCTCTATGATTATAGACGAACCGGAAATGGATGCTTCATCTTTAGAGTATGAGTCATAATCTTCAGAAAGCATGGATGACTGCTGATTGTAAAACAGCTTTTCATATTGCGCTTTCCTTATAGTAGTGTCCCATCCGCCCACTTCGTCGGCAGCGTGTCTGTTTATCCCTGTATATGTCAGACTGGCATCTTCATAACGCTTGAACTTGAATATGGCATCATTCATCAGCGGGGCATTGAATACTCCGAGCGAGCATAACATATTAAAGTCCTCCACACTAAGACCTGTAACCTTTTTGAACAGTCCCGGTTCCAATTGCGTGATGACATCTTTCAGACACCTTTCACGATAGTCCGTCAGATACATAAACACGGGAATTCGTGTAGCAAACTTGATAAGCTTTTCCTGAATCTGTTTGCGTTTGCTTTTTATTTCTTTCTCCTCGTCAGAGAGTTCCTTTTTCTCTTTCTGTGATGCTTCAGTCTTCTTTTTCTTGGCATTCTTTATGGCTTCCGATTTGTTTATTATTGTAGATATATCGCTGTTCAGATTACGGAATCCCTCGATATTCATCAATGCCTTCATGGCTTCCGGACTGTCAAGCAGACGTTTCAACGTGTCATTATCCACATTTACAAGTAGTGCCGATTCCCATCTTTTGGCAAGCAGGGTGGCAGATGTTCCAGCAAGAGCAATGTCGAGAATGTCCTGAGCGTTCACCTCTTTCATGCTGCTGCCATCGTATGCAAGTACCGGCAGAAACTTTATAAACTCTCCAACCTTGGCTTCCGGGTTTGATTCGTTGATGTCCAGTCGGCAACTGTAGTCTGAGATTTGGCGTAAAGCCCTGTCAAGAGCAAAGTCGAAAACATAGCATTCCTTCTTCATTATGATTTTGTCGCCGGTTTCATTGCTGACTTCCCATGGACTTTGCACTCTGAATGCTGCCTGGAAATAAGTTTCCGGACTTTTCAGATTGCGTAGCATGAATATTCCTGTCCACGGTTTTACGGTAACGCCCGTAGTCAGTTTTCCACACGTCAGGGTTATTGTCTTAGTCTTTAGAGGGTTGCCCATAGATACCTGTACCGGATATAGCGCATCCAGTCCGATACCAGCCCCTGTTCCAGCGCATACAATAACATTATAGTCATGGTAGAATCTGTTTTGTCTCTGCTTTAGCAGATTTGCCATAGCAAAACATGAAGCGACATTGGGCAGGAACCAAAGAGTGTGGGACAACAAACCAAGCAATCGTGCATCGCTGAACGGCATCGGAGGACGCTTGTCCTGACCGAGTTTCAAGTCGTCTATACTTGCAGGCAGATATGCTCCCCTAATCAAATCCAGCCATTTCTGCACTTCATTTTCGTATTTAAACCTGGCAGAATCCCCTTTGCCTTCGGCTGCAAAAAACAGATTCAGGTCGAATTCATCGAACTCCCCCTGTCTTGCCACATCCTGTATCTGGTCCGGCATGCGGTAAGTGAGCATCACCATTCTTGGCAATGAAAGATATGGATTGTTTGCTCCCTTCCAGTTGGCTTTGGCACGCTGTTCGTCAGAATAAGTCCAGTTGAATATCTGTTCTTCTATAAACTCGCCATTGTTTATTGCCCTGAAAGGTGTTCCGGAGAGAAACAGATAATATTTCGTGGATATAGGCAACCATGTTTCGTTTATGGCATTGCTCGCCTCGTCTTTCTGGTATTTTTCGGCATCGAACTCCACTGCATTTTCTTCATCCTCCTTTTCAAACAGTTCCTTAGCGCGTTCCTTCCATGCCCCGAAGTGATACTCGTCGAATATCACCAAATCCCAGAGTGTGGCATGTATAAACTCGTTTTTTGTCTTTATACCTCCGCTTTCATTTGTGCCAAGCAAGTCCTGAAAAGAACCGAACACCACTATAGGCTTCGACTTGTCTGCCCGGCTGAATTCCTGGTCAATGTTCAAATTGTTGTTTCTTGCATCTTTGTTGGATATGAACTGCCAACCCTCAAAGTCGATATGCGACACAAGGTCTTCACGCCATGCAGATTCTACAGCCGGTTTGAAAGTCAGGACCAATACACGCGACAGATTCATTTTTTTTGCCAACTGATAACTTGCAAAAGTCTTACCAAAACGCATCTTCGCATTCCAAAGGAACTTGGGTATTCGGTTGGGTTCTTCCTTTACAGCCTGTTCAAAGTAAGACTTGGTCTGTTCCACAGCACGGAACTGTTCCGGACTCATATCGAAGCTTTGAGTCCTGTTCTCTACGTTTTCCGAACCTATACGCAGTGAAAGAATAGCTGCTTTTACATCCTCCATTGAGCAATCGAACCATTCGTCTGTTTTGTCAAGAGGATTGAGGCGGTGGAAGCCTTTACGTTCAAGAAGTTTGTGTACGTTCTTGTCGGTGAAGCAGGAACCGTCATTAGTCATAGCAGATTCTGTCAGAACGATTTCGTATCTGATTTTGCTTGTGTGCAGTTGTTCGTCTATGCGTTCCTTTGCTGTCCGGTTTGTGTAACCAACTTTCAGGTAACCTTTGTGTGAATCTACACCTAACAGTCTGTAGGCGTAGATAGTTGGTGTTACAGTAGGGCGTTGAGGGAAGAAGTTCTGTTCCATAGTGTTATTCCATTGGGCGTATCATTGATTCTATAAAGTTGATTTCTTCTTGTGTCAGATTGTATTTTTGGTAAAGTTCTTGGTCTGTCCATGGTTTGGAGAAGTCTTGGAGGGGGACGAATTGATAACTTGCTTTTGATATGTTTTGAGTATTCTTGGCAAGAGACATCATAAACCTGAAAAATCTGGTTTTTATATAGGAAACTAAGTTTATAGCTTCTTCATTAGAATGAACATCCTTTATAACTAAATATGTTTCAGTACAAACAGAATTAGGCTCTGAAATAACAGGTTTACTAATAATAGAATGTGGATATTCGTCACCGCCAGGACTGGCTTTTGAAACAATAACTTTATATCGGTTTATTAAATCTGTATTAGATAAAACTTGTTGTTGTGATACATATCCATTATCTCCAAAACGATAAAGCTTTATGTTATGAATAGAATCGCATTTGTCTTTAAAGTCACAGAAATTAGATCTCATACCAAATGGTTTACTAGAACTTACATATGTATTTAATGTTGGCTCTAAGAAAAATTGAACTTTCCTTAAAATAGAGATAGCTTCATTGTATCTAATGAATATATTACATCCTGGTTCTAACAAAAATCTATCATCTTCAATTATATTCCCTTTTATGTGATTTATAATTTTACATTTACCGTTATGGTCTTTACTCCACAAAAAATAACAAATACCACCTCTAATATTAAGTCCAGGGAAGCAGTCTTTTGTTTCTGGATAATCATGTAAAACAGTCATTCTATTGTCACTTAGCATATCAGCTCTAAAATCATCTAGACCTCTACCTCCTGCATACCATCTAGCAGGAATAATCATAGAAATAAAACGAGGATTTAATTTTTTCGAGTTCTCTATAAATTTATGGTATAAAGGTATTGCTGCACTGTCTCTACCACCTCCATCATTTAATTGATACGGCGGATTTCCTATAATCACATCGAATTTCATTTTGAAGACCTTCCCTACATCTAAGTTGTGAATAAATTGATATGCGTAGCTCTCTAATTCCTGTTTACGGTCGTATTCACTTTGTGACGCACCGCAATAAATACATTTACCATCTTTCCATGTGTGGTTGATACGTTGGTAAATAATATTCCCTTGAGGTTTGTCCTCCGGAAATTGGTAAGCCGAGAACGGGCTGCTTGGGTATTTACTGCAATACACACTCCGGCGTGACAGCAAGCTGGTAAGTTCGGTAATGGCGATGCCGAACAATTGCTTTGAGAAAATATGCTCGATACGTTTCTCAAGGTCAGGTATCTGACGTTCAAGACCTTTAATCAACCTCTTGGCAATCTCGCGAAGGAAAACTCCGCTTTTGCAACATGGGTCGAGAAATCTTGTATCAGGATTCTCAAACAGCTCCTGTGGAAGCAAGTCGATGATTTTATTAGCCAATTCTGGAGGGGTGAATACCTCGTCGTTGCTCAGATTGGCTATGCAGGACAGTACGTCCGGATTATAGACGTTATGTAATAAACTATTCTCCATAATCTTGAACTTTTTTATAGTGGGTGATGTATCTTCTCAGGAATATTCCGCCCTCTTCCTTTTGCTCTTCGCTGAGCGCAAAAAGATTGCCTTCGCTGCTGTCATTGTAAAGTAGAAGGTCGGACATGGTATAGTCCGAGCGTTGCATCTGGTTGCTGCTGATTAGTGTCCATTCGGAAAAAACTATCGGTGCAGAAGTGTCGTTACCTTTGGCATCTACGCACATAAGGGTCAGGGCATTTCCGTTGATGATATTTCTGCTGATGATAAACTTTGCAGCCTGTCTGGTTTCTTCCGATGCGTCCGATTTGCAGTGCGCAGTGTATTCTTCGTTCCAGATGGAGAACAGACGTTCGCGACATTCCTCTACGTTGTCACGCATGATATCCACACCGTATAGACTGCCGATGGCTACAATAGCCTGTTTCTCATAGTCGTAAGGACTGTTCTTGTATTTCCGGCGGAGTTCTGATAGTTTGCGTTTTAGAATAGCAGCCAGGAAATTTCCGTTGCCGCATGCCGGTTCTAAGAAACGTGAATCGGGACGGAGGCACTCGTTGGCTACAAGGTCGAGCATGGCATTTACCTCGCGCTCGGCAGTAAAGACTTCACCTCTTTCCGCTACCCGCTGTCGGGATATGATTTGGGATTTTTTCTGATTGTTCACCGCCATTTGCAGCCATAATTAAATGCGGATAAGGGCTACAATACCGCGGTAATATATTTAAGGTATAGACATAAAAAAAGCGTGAAGCCCTGCATACTGTTGCTCGCTCCACGATCTGAGGCCTTCGCATTGCCCATCCTGCCGAAACGAGCAACGCAAGAGCCCACGCCGATATGTATAATACTACCTATATGCCGTATACTACCATAAAGTGTACGGGTACACCTATGGCTATACGGCAATTGAGGTCTGTATATAACACACCACGGGGCATCTACGTTGCTTTGTTTTTGACAGGATTTTTGAAAGTTGCGAAGTTTCAGATCGTCAAAACCAAAGCGTAGTAAACGCCTTTGAATATGTCATTTCCCTGTCACCTCATCTTTTCTAATGTATTAAGAAAAGAATGTTTGGTGCAGGTCTGTGCGATTCTCATGTAAACAAACAGGTTCAAAACCGTTTTCGTTTACGGAAATCGCAGTCTTTGTTTCGCAAAGTTAAGGAAAATATTCTCATCTTCCTATAAAGATGCGTAATTATATATTGGAAAGCCGGGTATCAGATATAGAGTTCCCCTGTATAGATGGTGAAATTTGAATTTGTCTTGCCACCTATATAGGGGAATGATGTAAGTGTTATTGGGAAGTATATACGAATTGCATTGGAGTTTACGGTGTCTTCACCTTTCTCTAAAGACTACTACGGTTGTAATGGAACATGATATTTTCTGTTATACTGTCACCCAAACAACACGCATAACTTTTTCTCATTTTTTCCATTTTGTTGCCTATTGCCGGAATCCCACCTCGTTTTATTTTCAGTACATTTATAATTTCTGCTACTTCTTTACGTGTTATCAAAATCTTATTTTAGGTACAAAATACTGAGCGAAGAAAGTATATGCTTTACTAAAGACTTACTGTAAAAGTAAAATGAGGACAAGTATGTAGTACCGGCCCTCATTAAAACTTACTTTTCTTTTCTTACACCTTTAAATGGAGTGCCATCTTTTTTGACATCCATAAAACGTCCAGTATCTTTATCCCTTTTTACCCATTGATCTGTTTTGGGATTATAAATCTGAGAACGTTTTCTCACAGATCCATTGCGGTGTCCGTCTCCTGACGGTGGATTTGTCGCCATATTTAACCTCCTATATTTTGTTCTTGAATTATATAGCCAAGAACACGCTATTATATTTATTGGTTCAAAGTTGATTCTATATAACAATTTTTCATAATAAGTTTAATAAGCTATACATTTTTTCTTAATTTGTCTAACCTTTTATTAGTTCTACGATTTCTTGGGCTATTTCCTCTACTGTGTAAGAAGCAGTATTTCGTGCAACTTTATCTGCTAAAGAAGGTGAAAAATCTAACACCTCTTTTTTAGTTATTCCGTGCCATATTGGAAGTAAAACCTGTTCTCCAGTATTAGCTTTTGTAATAATTCCGTCTAATTCATAATTAGTCCATCCTTTTTTTATAAATGATTTTGATAAAACAACAATACCGAAATGACTTTTTGCCAATCCGCGGTCAATCTTTCTTCTGAGACTATCACCTATTTTTAGTTCAAATTCATCATACCATACTTTTAAGCCTTTTGTTACGAGAGCTTGAGCAAGAGGCCGTACAACCTCTTCTTTATCTTCAGATGCATGAGAAATAAAAACATCATATTCAAGCTGGGAGTCTTCTGAATCGAATGTCGGAGGAATATTCTTACGAACTAATGATGGCACTGATGACAATGCAGGCTCTCTATATTCTGGCAATGGAGCAGGTAATTTACGTATAGAAGACCTTACTGTACCTCTTAAACCTGCTAAATCAATTGTAATATACCAATGACCAGAGCTAGGGATTGTCAATATAATTGGAGATCTTCTAACAAGTCCCCCATAAAAACTATGCCTTCGTCCGTTTTTATAATTATTATAGTTACTACTATCCATCAATCGAACATTTGCTGCATTACCTTGTAGTGTTACTTGAACACGTTCACCACGACTGCATTGGTGAAGATCATATACTGTATATTGCATAACACTCACTCTTTGGTTAAATTTGTTATTTCATAACAATAGACATAGATAGAATCATCCGTTCCTCCACCAGTATCACCTTTCATACCTTTGTTTAGAAAATATTCTTCAACACTCTGCGCGACAGTTTTGTTCGTTGCGGTACGATAGATCCACCAGTTGCTTTTCTTCTCTACATTGTGTTCTATGAACAATCGTCTTTCTATGTCATTTGTTATGCCTACATAGAAATCTGAATAATAATGTTTGTTACTTTTTGTAAGATGTTCTTCAACATCGGCAATAATTTCTTTTGCAGTTTTACGCATAATAATACTTTTTTGATTAAACTTATACTTCTTTATCGCAAAGAAAGCTCTTAACATTGCAACCTAATTTCATTTTTCCAAAAAAAATCAAATGCTAATGCAATTTATTTGTTTTTTGACACGATTTTCTCTGCTCTCTCAATAAGTTTTTGCCTTAATTTATCAGGTTTTATTATTATACACTCGTTCAAATACCCCAGCAATTGAGTTTCAAACTCGTAGTTTGTTATTAAATTGAGTTCAAATACTATATAATTATTAGTCTTTTCCACAATGATCTGACTTTTGTGAAGAGGTTTTGATTCTATGTATCCAGCCGCAGGGAAATCTGCTTTTATTATTATTTTCTCCCTTTTTGCCCCAATATTAATAGATACTCCAACAACCTGATTGAAATAGTCGTCTAAATCTATACCTTGGTATTCCTGAAAAATTAATTCATTTACTTGCTTGATATCTTGAATTCTGTCAATTGGAATGATTACAACAGGCAACTTATTTGTCAAACTTGGATCCATACCAATAAGAAACCATCTATTATTATATTGTCTTAATTGATAAGGATGTATTTCTCTTAAATATGGCTTTCCACGAAACTTCTTATAAGATATATTTAATACGACTTTCTTTATAATAGCGTCATATATAAAAGAAAACCATTTCATTCCTTTCAAATCAGGATTTTGTGCAAAGCATACAATTCCATTAGGGAGATTATTTATATGGAATGTTTCTTCAAATCGTACCAAAGTTTCTTCCATCCAACTACAATCTGGCAACCCTTTAAATCTACCAAGCATCTGGATTGTATCTGATAATTGGGTCATCTCTTTCTGGCTCATAGGTAATTTTAAAATGGAAAAATCAGCTTCACTATAATAGTAATAAGCACGATGACCATTCATTTTTTTTACAATAGGAGCAGAATAACCATTACTATCCATCATGTATTGAATATCATTGCGCAATGTGCGTTCAGAAATCTCCGTTCCATAATGATGGAATGTTGTCTTATTTACAATATCTAATAAATCGTCGATATAATATTTTCGCCTTCTGTCTCGAAAGCATTTATCTAATATTTTATGTCGTTCAAAAGCATTCTTTATTGTTGGCATAGTTATACTTTAATTGATAAAACTTTCATCTTCTTTGTCTTTCATTTGCATCATCATCTCATAATGTGCTTCTTGTCCCATTTTATAAAAAATATCCTTGAAGACTGCTATATTTCGGTTCAACTGATCATCAGATATTTCTACGAAAAGATCATCTGGCAATGAGTGTGAACCATCATTGACCCAACTTAATAAAGACCTACAAATTATACGCTCTTCATAATTGTCAAATTTCTCAAGAATTACTTCAGGACTTATTCCTCCTAAAATTAAGAAATAGTTTTCAATAATTCTTCTCATTATATTCTGGATAACAATACATGAATGTTGTGATTTACTCCTAAGTTCAGTCCACAAAAGTTCATATGAACTTTTTATCGGATTTTGTTCACCATAGTCTTGAATGGAAGATATATTATCACGCTTACGAAGTACCAAATGTTTTACATTATTCCTCCATTTACAATGTTTGTCCAAAAACGCAATTTCTTTATGAAAGTAAACGTTATGAGTAAGTAGTATTACCTGTTTTATAGCACCTTTTCCTGTATGTATATCTGTAAAGACATTTCTTAATAAGGTACTTACAACAAACAAAACACCACTATCTAAACTTGAAACAGGATCGTCAATTACCAGCACCCTATCGGTCGTGATTCCATTAGGATGAAAACTCCCTTTTATCAGCTGCATATAATACAAGAAAGTAATAAAAGTTGTTTCGCCTTCACTTAATGTAGTTTTAGCAGCTTCTCCATTCTCTCGAACTATTTGGTAATGGTTTTTATTATCTTTAACTTCCTGAATTTGAAAATTTGTGAAACCATATCCTTTCAGTAATCGATTTATTTCATTAACGGTAGGAGTAACACTCGTTACCGAGTTCTCTAAATTGACTATTTCTTTTTTGACTGTTTTATACTTTTCTGCAGTTTCATTTCGTTTCCTTTTCAGATTATCAATAGCTGACTTAATACCATTTATTGCGTGTATATACTTTGTAATGGTTGTATCATATTCAGAAGCAAAGAATTTCCATATTTCATTTATTAAAATAGATTTTTCCTTTGTGAAATTATCTACCAGATAATTGTGCTCTTTTATTAAAACATTTGCTTTTGTTAATTCCGCATTAAATGCTTCGATAATATCTGTTGTATTTGTTAAAGTAATAACCCGGCTAGGCTCTTTTTGTTTTAAAGAAATCAATTCCAGATTTTGAGAAAATGTAGCTTTTAGAGCAAACAAAATAGAATTTAGGCTAGTTAAATTGACAAAAGATTTCTCTTGTCTTTTTTGTGTTTCAATAAGATGCTCTAACGAACTTGTCAATACATCGACTGCATTTTTGTATTCTTCATATCTCGCATTTACTTTGCTTATATCTTGTTTGTATATTTCATCAAAAAATCCATTTATTTTTGCACGAAAGGCATCTGTGATAGTATGTTGTTGACAAAAAGGACATATATCACTTCCATCTTCCATATATTTTAGTCCTTGGCTAACCCAATCGGAATTTTTAAATTTATAAATTAATTCTGCAATATCAATATCTTGTTTTCCTATTATAATTTTTGCCCATATAGTATCCACCTCAATAGATGGTAATATAATACTGTCAATTAATGTATATGGTTCTATTCGTAATGGTTGCTGGGCCAATAACACTCTTGCCTTTTTTTTTAATTCATCTATTGGTAAAGGTTTTGAATGTTCTTTATGATAGGCAATCAATAGTTTTTCTATAAATCTATCTTTGGTTCCTGCGCCAATAGCAGATTTAGAAAACCATTGTTCGTATTTTTTGAAAATATTAATCCAAGCAAATTCATTGAAAGTTTTATTTTCTGTTTGTATTGCGATTTCTTGTTTTTCAATTTCAGATTTGTAATTCAAACCATTATTTGTTATTCTTTGTAGTTCCTCTTGTTTTCTTTCAATTTCAGCAATTACAGCTGTACTGGCTTCGCCTAATGTAAAAACTCCAGGCATTTGTTCCAAGAAATTATTTTTACAAAAATCCTTATTGTATGTGAGAATCTCAATTGGTCTATCATTTTCCCAAGAAATTGAGGACTGAACATAAGAATCTATATTTGTAATGGCCTTACCGATTGTGCTTTTGCCTGAACCATTAGCTCCATATATGATATTAATTTGTTTCAAATCATTTATATTAATACCATCATCATTAAATGTAGCGATGTTTTTTATTGATAAAGATTTAATCATGGATTATATTTTTTTAATACTACTGTATTTTGTGTGTTATTTGTTTAATAATTCTATCACTTTATGAATCTCCGAATACGCCATTAAATCCTCCGGTGATTCCTTACATAATTGACATAACTTCTCTGAATTTAACATTGCCCGTTCCAAATCGCCGTTCTCTGTCAGATATTTATAAAGATTGGTTCGTATGAAGTAGCGTTTGGTCTTTTCATATCCCGGCATATACTTCTGTAACTCAGGAATCAGTTGTTCGTAACTCTCATATCGTCGGCAAGCTACATTAGGTAAGAAATGAAGCAGGAACCAGAATTCTGTGCATGGGTTTGTTTCTACGAACATCACTTTGCCGGCATATTTCTTTGCGTCATACTTTTTCTTTGCCCGTTGATATAATTGCATTTCGGTGGGAAACTGCAATAGTCTATCCATATCAAACAGGCATACGATATAATCATATTGCTTGTTTAAATAGGATTCAACTAATTTCAGAATATGGTTGATGTCGCTATGCTGCGGAAAATCAGGCGCTACTTTGAAAGGATAACGACACGCCACCCTCAATGAATCAAAATAGAACCACTCTGTTTCTCCCTCGCCTATGATGGCGATACTTTTTGTTACTGTCCGCCTCATATCATTACTCGTTTAGGTTAATGTATTGACTGCCAAGGAACGGCAGCTTTACTAATTTACCCTGTTTGTAAGCATTATAAGGGGAGAGGTTTTTATGAAGTCCCAAAGATGAAAGACGTACTATTTTAGTTTCTCCGTATTCGTCTTTGTCCGTAAACCATATCGTGTCACGGCGAATGAAATCCTCATTAAGAAGATTGATGTCGTGTGTTGTAAGCAGCATTTGGGATGTTCCTTCGCTGTTCGCTAAAAAGACTTTTATGAAATAAGCCAATAGTTCATAATGGATGCTTGTCTCTACTTCATCAATAGGTACAAAACGGTTAGTCTTTAACAGGAAATTCAGAATTACCGCCATTCCCAAAAATCTCATTGTACCATTCGATTCGTATTCTTCCGATAAATCATATAGCTTATCACCCGCCTTATGTTTAAATGTCAATTCCGCATTTGTGATTTTCCCTTTTCTAAGCATTTCGGCTTTTGCTTCATCACCAATAGGAGCGTTCTGAATCAGTTGTTCCAGTTCCGGGGTAATCAATTCCTCCTCTTCGTGTAATACGACATCTTCTATGTTGAAATCAGATGCTTTCAAAAAGTTTAATATGAACTTCTTCAAGTCGCCCGATTCGTCCTTGTCCAATTGTGATTTGACATAACCTGAAAGAAGCATACCTGGCGAAAGCACATCTTTTACTTGTTTGGCGAAGTAATCGTACACATCATTCAACCTGGTCCGTTCTACATTGCTTTTGCCAAATGCGGCAAGCACACTGCAATTGTTGATTGTGTTGCCGGAAATCACGTCCTGGCTCTTGCGTGGCATTTTCAAGTTTACGCCGAAATCAATTGTCGTGGAATCTGTTTCCGGGTCATAACTGCGGCTGTACAGTTTGGTAGGGCGAATGGAATCGTAAACAATCAATATCTCGGAATGGATATAGTTTGCATCCAATTCAAAACTAAGAATGTACTTCGACCGGTTGATATAGAATACCATAGACATCTTCGTCCTTTCTTTCCTGGACGTATCATCCAGCATGAAAGGAACGACTCCTGTTTTTTCATTTCGGTTTTTGGGCATCCGTAACACAAGCATCCTGAAAAATTCAATGGCATTCAGGATGTTGGTTTTGCCGGAAGCATTGGCACCATAAATTATTCCAACTTTCAGCAACTTTACTCCATCCTTAATTTCATAAGAATATTCATCAGACATAAAGGTATCTGATGAAGGCTCAAAACTTATCTTTTGCGGAGATTTTATTGAGAAAAAATTTTCAATGACGAATTCTGCTATCATATTCGATAAATTTATCTATCACACTGTACAAAGATAGGAATAAAATCGCACACACAAAATTATAACATACATTTCCGTAATAAAATCACAAAATTCAAACATAAAATATAAATTCAAATATTTTTACAACAATAAAATTTCACTCCTCTTAAATGGAAAAAGAGACAGACAAGTTGACCTTGTTTTTATCCCATCCCCTTCACAAATTCAAAAAAAGTCGTATATTTGAAGCAACAATTCAAATATACGGCTTATGAAACGAACACATTTTTTTCATGGAATACTTCTGATTGTACTCATCCTTTCCTTTATGGCATGCAAGGATGACCACGGCCCCATTTACCTGGTAAGTGCTACCGACCATCAACAAATAACTGACGGTAAACTGGAAATCAGCCCGTTCAGTAAAGGGGAGAAATTTTTAATCCGGGGAGGAGAAGGAAATTATACCATCAAAAATGAAAATAAAGAAATCGTAGACTACCGCTACGACGGTGACACACTGACATTCATTCCGGTCAGCATCGGAGAAACCTCTACCCTTATTGCCGACCGCTCAGGCAACAGTTACACACTGACGATTCTTGTCAATAATCCCCAAAGCAACTACCGGGTAGAAAGCATCAGTGCAGAAGTGGAAGGTGATAATCTAACCAAAGGAGAAGAAGCAGAACTGCTTGCACGAATTGCCGAAGACGCTCCGGTTCAGTCAGGCGGACGCTTGTTATTCACCTACTCTGACGCTTCTTTGTCATACGGCGATTTGAAAATTTTCCCAAACTATACCGGAAGCTATCAAATCGGACTTTTTGAACGCACATTAAAGTACACGGAAGATACCGGTGAACCTTACCAGCAGATTCAGGCAGAAATGGCAGGAAGCACCAAGAGAACATACACTTTCATGCTATTCGAAAACGAAACGTCTTCTACCCAGACTACTGACAACACTTCTTCTACAAATGAAGAAGGAGCTGCCACCACCAACTGTTTTATCAAAGAAGAGGTAACCGCACAATACAAAGGAGAGTTCAGCGGACTCACCAAGGCGTATCGGATTTATCACCTGACCAAGCTGCCCTAACATTCTGCCGACACTTTTTTGCACATGTCTCGTATCGAACTTCAATCCTTCGATTTGTTCAACCGCATCGAACGGATTCATCATCAGCCGACGGCTGCCCCCGACAATTTACAAGCTAAATATATCCTGCTCCACAAAGTGCTGGAGCAGGCTTGTTATGAACTGACCACTGGTGTCACGCTCTCGTTCGCCAACCTGTTTTCCCGTCTGGATTACATCTGCAAGGAGAAGAAAATGACTCCCTCCGACCGCTATGCCATCCAGACCATGCGCCGTAACTGTAACACAGCCATGGGCGACCGTTTTCAGGCCGACATGCAGGAATACCTTTACGACCTGCGGGCACTGGTGCGTTTTGTATCTTTAGGCTTTGAAGAAGACATTCCGGCTTCCATCCTTCCGGAAATCCCCCACTCCAACCGTCCGTATCAGGGTACACGCCTGTCGCACATCCCGTACATACGGGCTTCGGTGACCAGCTGGAACGACACGCAGATTTTTGCAGCGACCGACAGCGAAACCGACCCGTTCATCATCATCAACTATGCCAAAGGTGGGTATGACGGCGACCTGCTCTATCTGAAAGACCTGCTTTCAGAAAATCTGCCGCTGAACCTGCTCGATGTGCGTGTGGACGAGGAAAATCACTACATTCCCAACCTTATTGTGATTCACCCCGATTACCTGATTGACATCAGTTCGCTGGCCGCCTGTTTTCGGGAGTACGGACACCACCCGCTCAACTATTTCATGAACAAAATCAAGCCGAGAGCCAATACGGCCCCCATCCTGATGGGTAACCTGGCCAGCCAGTTTCTCGACGACTATATCAACGAACAACCTCAGGAGCCGGTGAGTTACCCCCGCACCATCAAGAAATTCTTTGCCGCTTCGGCCCTCGACTTCTGTACCTGCCCTCTTCCAGCCGATTTTCACGCACAGGCACAGGCACAGATGATGAACATCCGCTCGTTTGTTCACGATGTGCTGCCTCATAACATACGGAACTTCAACAAGAAGAATACCCTGCTCGAAGCCTCCTTCATTTGTGAGAAACTGGGATTGCAGGGACGTGTGGACATGATGCAGAAAGACTTCCAGGTACTCATCGAACAGAAGGCCGGAAAGCGCGACGAATACCATCGCCGCCATAAGGAAGACCACTTCATTCAGATGATGCTCTACCAAGGCGTACTAATGTACAATTTCGGACAGGAAACCGCCAATATGCAGACCTTCCTGCTCTATTCCAAATATGCCGACGGATTGCTGATAGAACATTTTGCCGAAAATTTGTTCCGGGAGAGCATCAAGCTCCGAAATTACATCGTACACAACGAGATGCGACTGGGCGATGGAGCCATCGGAGAAATTGTAGACTCACTGAGCACCGATTTGCTGAACGAATTGCAGATTGGAGGAAAGCTGTGGAACGACTACCAGGAACCGCAACTGCAGACGGCCATCAATACGCTGAAACGCTGTACACCGCTGGAGCGGGCCTACTTCAACCGTTTTTTCACGTTCGTATCAAAGGAACAGATTCTCAGCAAGACCGGAGGAAGCAACGATGCATCTCACGGGTTTGCCGGCAACTGGCATATTCCTCTGCACGAGAAACTGGAAGCGGGCAATATCCTGACCGGACTGACCATCCAGGAGAAACAAAGCAGCGGCCCCGGCAAAGGATATGACCTCATTGAACTGCACATTCCGGCACAGGATGAAGACTTCCTGCCCAACTTCCGTACGGGCGACATGGTGATTCTCTATGCGTATAAGGAAGAACCGGACATGAGGAAGCAGATTCTCATGAAGGGAAACATTCTGGAATTGCAGCCGGACCGCATGACCTTAGTGCTGCGCAACGGACAGCAAAATAAAGACATCATCGGCGGCAAAGAAGAGGTATTTGCCGTGGAACACGATTTTTCGGACACTTCTGCCAACAACGGCTTCCGTGGGCTGTATGCTTTTCTGTCCGCACAGGCCGACCGGAAAGAACTGCTGCTCGGTGTACGCCCGCCTGCACAACTGGAGGACGTCAAACTGAACGGCGATTACGGACGTTTCAACGAACTCATCCTGAAAGAGAAACAGGCCAAAGACTACTTTCTGCTGGTGGGGCCTCCGGGTACCGGGAAGACCTCGTGTGCCCTGCGTTTCATGGTGGAAGAAGCCCTGAGTGAACCGGACACCTCCATCCTGCTGTTGTCGTACACCAACCGGGCGGTGGATGAAATCTGTGCCATGCTCACGGATTCCGGCATTGCCGACCGTACCCCGTTCATCCGTATCGGCAACGAACTGTCGTGCGACAAGCGTTTCGTGCCTTACCTGCTTAAATACAGTCTGGATGACTGTCCCAAGCTGACCGACATCCAGCAGAAGATGGCACGCACACGTATCTTTGTGGGTACCACGACCGCCATCAACAACCGCCTCAACCTGTTCACGCTGAAGCATTTCCAGCTGGCCATCATCGACGAAGCTTCACAGATTCTGGAGCCCGACCTGATAGGTATCCTGTCTGCCCGTCATCAGCAGCATAACGCCATCGACAAGTTCGTATTGGTGGGCGACTACAAGCAGTTACCTGCCATTGCTCAGCAAAGTGCGGAAGAAGCTGCCGTGACCGACCTCCTGCTGCGGAACATCGGGCTAGAAGATTGCCGCAACTCGCTGTTCGAACGCCTTTACAAATCGAGTCCGGATACCTGCCGCAGCATCCTTCACAAGCAAGGACGCATGCATCCGGCCATTGCCGAATTTCCGAACCAGACGTTCTACTACCGGGAGCAATTGGAGAGCGTGCCTCTTCCTCATCAGTTAGAAGAAACGCCTTACGAAGCCGGACTGACTCCGCAGGACGCCATCGACCGGTTGCTGCTGGAACGCAGAATGGTGTTCATTCCCGCAGAAGCTCCAGACCACCTGACCTGCTCGGACAAGACCAACCCGAACGAAGCCCGGATTGTAGCCACTCTGTTAGGCCATATTTACCGTCTGACGGAATCCCGTTTCGACCCGAACCGGACGGTAGGTGTCATCGTGCCCTATCGCAACCAGATTGCCATGATACGAAAAGAGATTGCGCACCTCCAGCTGCCTGCCTTGCAGGACATCTCCATCGACACGGTGGAACGCTACCAGGGCAGCCAGCGCGACATTATCATCTATTCGTTTACCATACAGAATTTCAGCCAGCTCAACTTCCTTACGGCCAATACGTTTCAGGAAGGCAATTTCCTGATTGACCGCAAGCTGAATGTGGCACTGACCCGCGCCCGCAAGCAACTGCTGCTGACGGGTAACCCGCACATCCTCGGGGCCAACATCACCTTCTACAAGCTGATGGAGTACATCCGTCTGCACAACGGATACCTGGAAACGGATGCCCTCTCGTTCTGCCGGGGAGACTTCACCCTGCTTTCGTACCGGAAGAACTGGGAAGTGACAGACGGTACCTATTCCCTGTCACCGCATTTCAAGCAGGTATTCTCGGAATTGATAGCCCCACCGGCACAGCTGGAAGAAAACGAAACTTACTACCGCGAAGCCACTGCCTACGGTCGGAGCGACTTCCGCACCCTGCCCGAAGAGATGTCCCCATCTGACTTCTGTCAGGTATACAACTATTTGTACATGCGGAAACAATATGCTGCCGCCCAAGCTCTCTTTACTGGAAGCGGCAACTGGCTGCACGACCTCATCCGTAAGGTATCAGGACGCGTGGTATTCTGCGATCTCTCGTGTGAGGCCGGAGCCTCGGGACTGGCTTTTGCCGATGTATGCCGTTCTCTTCCCCATCTGGACCTGACCTATACGAGCATCTATCCCATGCAGGAAATGGGAGAAACAGCCGAAGCCTTTTTCCGTTCACCAGCCTACAAGCACATTCAGGCAAGCTGGTATCCCCGTCTGAGTGCCGTGCCTGCTGCTTTCTGGCAAGCCCATGCAGTACTGACCGAACTGGTGATTTTCAATCTCTCCAGCCTGTTCGACCGTATTTCTCCGCGGGAGGCACGCGACCTGGCTTTGCAAATCAACCAATTGGTGCATGCCCGCCCCCTGAACCATTACGTACTGGTGTACCGTGACGATGCGGGTCCCTGCATGCATAACCATTCCTACACGGCATTCTGCAACCACCTGTCAGCAGAGCTGAAACCGCTCCAGCCGCAGATGCCTCTTTTCGGAAAAATCCATTGTGAACCTACCGAAGGTGGCTTCTGCCTCTGCTTCTTCTTTCAGAGAGTTGATCAGTTTTTCTTTATAGGTTTCGTTTAATTCACGTCCGGAATTCTCAAGTGCTGATTCAGATACCTGAGCAGTTTCATAGGAAAATCTGCTCAGTAAACGAATCAGCCCATCTCTGCTACCGGTATAGACAACAGCGACATCCTGAGTTCTTACATAAACCGATGCCTTGCTGATATTTGCCTGTTTTTCCAGATAATACTGCAGAATATCTGCCTGTCTGTAGGTCATGTGTTTCTGGGCAAGGTGGATACGGATTCGTCCTTTTATTTCATGCTTAATAGCAAATTTCATTATTCCTCGCTGCCTTCTTCTGTTTCTTCTGTCTCTTCTTTGAAATCTGTTGTCTCTTCTGTTTCTTCTGCTGCTTCGTCAGCTGTATCTTCTACCACTTCCTCAGCTGCTGCTCTGTCTTCGTTGATCTGCTGTGCTTCTGCATAAATATCCTCAGCATTCTCCTGGATTGCGGAAGCTGTTTTCATTACACACGCTTTTGCGCGTAAAACGGCTGCTGTGCAGTTTGTGTATAATTTCTTTGCATCTTTACTTGTAAGAATTTTGATTTCCAAGGCATGGGGTGATGATAACCAGGAGATGACTCTGTTTGTCGCAGAACTTACAGTTAATAGAAATATTGCTGAGTTCATTGCAACAAATAAAAACAAGAGTTACTTCCAGCACAACAGCTCTATGCTGGTATATGACCAGGACAAGAATCTTAAAGAAGAGATTCAGGACGTTCTTGCGTCTGCATAACTTGCTTTTTGTTAACCCGGGATTTTTTATCCCGGGCTTTTTTGTTGTCTTAAAAATCCCGCATATTAAAGAATGAAACAAAAAAGTATCAAACAAGAAAGGAAGTAAAAAAAATGAATAATGTAATTAGTAACCCAAACCCGGAGCTCGGAAAGTATCAGCAGCTTGCTGAAAAATGCATGAAACTTGTAAAGAACAAGCTGTATTTTAAGCATAAGGCTTTAAGTCCTGCAATTTACAGAATGCCAATCAACTATGTCGACCCGGGAATCGGAATCTTCGGAACTGACGCAAACCAGATTTATGCAGACCCAATGGATGTGATTTCAAGGTATAAAAATTCGCCTGAAAGATTAATCCGTTCATACCTGCATATGCTGTTTCACTGTATTTATCTGCATCCATTCCAGACGCAGCTGAATATTGACAATGGCGTATGGAATATTGCATTAGATATCTGCTGTGAAAATGCAGTAATGCGATTAAACCCGGAAGCAATTGACGGTGACGTAGAACGTCAGCAGATTATTGCCGGTATTAAAGGCAAAGTCAAGATGTTCATCCCTGAGCTCGTTTATAATGAATTGATGCAGAATCAGAGTAATTATAATTTCTTTGATTTAACTGCATTGTTCCATATGGATGACCACGTATGGCTGAATCCTCCTCAGAGCGGAAAAGGTAACAGTAACGATGAGGACGATGACGACAATCCTTACCAGAATCCAAACGCGCAGAGTCAGCAGGGTGACGGAGATGATGACCAGAACCAGCAGAATCAGCAGGGCGATGGCAACGGCAATGGCGAAGACGGCCAGGATGAAAACCAGCAGGGCGGAGATGGAAACGGTAATA
>OGZW01001187.1_pt1 | contig 21238 bp, 18 predicted proteins | sample 1577001 | NCBI WGS metagenome assembly OGZW01 (sample SAMEA3541519, study PRJEB24748) | human gut metagenome | biome: human gut; feature: human-associated habitat; material: faeces | place: China | collected 2012 | reverse complement strand
ATTAAATTCCTTCAATGACCGCTGTGTCAGCGGCATCCATGCCAACCGTGAGAAGATGGATGAAAACCTCCACCGCTCCCTGATGCTTGTTACCTGCTTAAATCCATATATCGGATATGAAAATGCAGCGAAAACAGCAAAGAAGGCTTATAAGGAGAACATCTCCCTGAAAGAAGCCTGCGTAGAGCTGGGATTTTTGACCGCTGAGAAATTTGATGAGATCTTCCATCCGGAGCAGATGGTATAAGCGATGCTTTGCAGTTTATAACTATTGTTAATATACGCCCACCTGTTGGGCGTATGGGTATAAATAATTATCATAAGGAGACAACACACTATGGATATCAATCAGGCTTCCCTTCAGATGCACTATGACCTTCACGGAAAGATCGAGGTAATTTCCCGTAAAAAGATCGAAACCAGAGAGGATCTTTCCCTTGCTTATACACCAGGCGTTGCAGAGCCATGCCGCGTGATCGCAAAGGATTATGAGCAGTCCTTTAAGCTGACCCGCCGTTCCAACCTGGTAGCTGTTATCACAGACGGAACTGCAGTTTTAGGTCTTGGAGATATTGGTCCTGCTGCCGGTATGCCGGTTATGGAAGGAAAATGCGCCCTGTTTAAAGAATTTGCTGACGTAGACGCATTCCCACTGTGTATCGACTCCAAAGACACCGATACCATCGTTCAGACCATTTATCTGATCTCCAAGAGCTTTGGCGGTATTAACTTAGAGGATATTGCAGCTCCAAGATGCTTTGAGATCGAGCGCCGCTTAAAAGAAATGTGCGACATTCCGGTATTCCATGATGACCAGCACGGAACTGCTATCGTAGTTGCTGCTGCATTATTAAACGCAGTAAAAGTAACAAAGAAAGAAATGGGCAAATTAAAGATCGTCATCAACGGTGCTGGAGCTGCTGGTATCGCAATCGGCAAACACCTGATCAACATGGGCTTTGGCAATGTGATCATGTGTGATATCAACGGTATCATCTGCGAGGGCGATGAAGGCTTAAATCCAGGCCAGGAAGAGATCTCCCATATCAGCAACTTAAATCATGAGCACGGCAAGCTGGCTGATGCTTTAAAGGGTGCTGACGCATTTATCGGTGTATCCCGTCCAAACCTGGTTACAAAAGAAATGGTTTCTACCATGAACAACGGTATCGTATTTGCCATGGCAAACCCGACTCCTGAGATCATGCCAGATGAAGCATTAGCTGGCGGCGCTGCTGTTGTAGGTACCGGTCGTTCCGACTTCCCGAACCAGATCAACAACGTCCTGGTATTCCCAGGTGTATTCAAGGGCGCTCTTTCTGTTCGTGCAAAAGAAATCACTGAATTAATGAAGCAGAGAGCTTCCTACGCAATTGCCAGCATGATCCCGGATGAGGAACTGACTCCGGAAAACATCATTGCTTCCCCATTAAACAAGAAGGTTGCTGATGTAGTTGCAAAGGCAGTTGCTGATACTGCTATTGAAGAGGGTATCGCAAGAGTATAATAAACGTTACAGTTCAGCCATGGGCTGGTCCGGTACATATTTAATAAAGGCTGTGGCAGAATAATTTCAAATTCTGCTGCAGCCTTTTGCTATATATAACTACAATCTTTCCCGCCTGTGACGGGCAAATGCACTGTTTTATTCCCCGTATCCGCCGTTGGCGGATATGGCACCGGACGATGATCCGAAAACAACACAACAGAAAGGACAACTTACATGTGTACAGCCGCAACTTACAAAACCAACGATTTTTACATGGGACGGACCCTGGATTATGAATTTTCTTATGGGGATGAGATCACAGTCACTCCCCGAAATTACTCCTTTACTTTGCGTCATGGCGGAAAGCTGGAAAACCACTATGCTATCATTGGCATGGCCCATGTTGCAGGAAACTATCCTCTTTATTATGATGCCATCAACGAAAAAGGTGTCGGCATGGCAGGATTAAACTTCGTCGGAAATGCTGCTTATGCAGATGTTACATCTGACAGGGACAATATTGCTCAGTTTGAATTTATTCCATGGATTTTAAGCCAGTGTGCGACTCTTTCCGAAGTACGGACGCTTCTTGAGCGCATGGCTCTGGTGGGCACTCCGTTCAACGAACAGTTTCCGCTTGCGCAGCTTCACTGGATCATCTCTGATGAAACTGCATCTATTACAGTAGAATCCATCGCAGACGGTCTGCATATCTACGATAATCCGGTCGGTGTACTCACAAATAACCCACCTTTTCCACAGCAGATGTTCCAGCTCAACAACTTTATGCACTTGTCTCCGAAACAGCCTGTAAATACTTTTTCTAACTGTGCGCACGTTGGGATTCAGATAATGCGCACCCTTTGCATGGCATGTAATCTCTGTGATGCTGTCATCGCCGCTGTTGATGTATGCACGTCCATATCCTGTTGTTACAATCCTTACAATATCATCCTTTGATATACCGGCCTTTTCGACAGCCTTCTCCAGACTCTTTTCGGCGCTCATCATAGCACCGCCACCTGTCGGAATAATCATTGTCGATTTAATTTTCCCATCCTGATCCAGTATCACCACATCTGTGCTTGTTGAGCCGCTGTCAATTCCTGCTACATAGTAGACTCCTGATTCCATCCTTCTTCTTGCCTCCTCGCTTATGCCTTTTGTAGGGTCCATGTCATCTGAGCCCTCTATTGTCTCTGCAAATGCCTGTATTCTTGTCAGAAGCTGCCCAGCACTCTGGCTTGTAAAATCCGTCTCAAGCTTTAAAAGAGGCACCTTAATATTATTCTTTATGCTTGCATACTCAAAACCATAGTAATCGCAGAACTTTATCGTGTGATATATGATGCCCTTAAGACTTGGGTCTAAAAAGAGCTGGTTTCTTCTTGTATTATTGTTCATTCTGGCACATGGCATCTGTCCGAGCAGACTCTCTGCATATGCTACAAAGAGAGTCTCATCATCCATATTTCTAAGATCCTTCTGTAAAATAATGAGATTTCTGCCGGATGTGCATGTCATATTTTCCACATCCATCTGCATATTTTCACGTATTGTCTTCTCAAGAATACTGCTCACATGCACACCCATAAGACCTATGTATGGCTTGCGCTCAGATTCAGGTTTTGCAAACGACTTTATAAAAAGCTCCCTGTCGAATGTCCTGTGCGAATATCTCTCATATGCTTTCTTCAAACGAAGAATTGACTGTGCAAATTTTATGTTCTCACACTCGTTATCCTCATGAGGCAGATCAAGCATATACAGGAATTTGCATTTCTTTGTATTCTCTATGATATCATAGACTCTGCGCATTGAATCACAGCAGTTCACGAGCACAAGCTCCTCTACCTTGCCCTCGAGCACAGCCTGTATGACTGATTTGCCGAATCCGCAGAGATTCGCATGAGCTATCTTATCTGATTTATCAAAATTTTCCGGCATCTCCTCAAGTACAGCACATTCCTGTCCAAAGCCCTTAAACAGCTCTACCGGAGCATATTTACAAACATAATTTATCATCTGTTTTCCACTTTCTGAAATTGGTTTATAGTAAATATCAACACACCGGACGCAATAACCGGTGTATTATTTCTAATTACGTTCCTGCTCTGTAAGCATCTCCACAAATGCCTGAAGCCTTGTGGAAATCTGTCCGTCACTGGCATTTGCCGGGTTGCAGCCGTCTCCGTCTAAAACCATAGTTGGAAGTCCTTCCCTCTCGAGTGAGCGCTTTATAAGGCTTGATGCACCGATTGTATTCTTACAGCCCCAGTGCGCAAAAAGCACTGCACCGTCTGCTCCAACTGTGTCGGCAAGCTCCTTTGCCTCCTCTATTCTCTGGTTCACGCTGCCATTATAAATGCAGTAAACCATTTTTTCGGCAAGTGCCTCGTAAGGATCATCCGACTCCATGCTTCTGAAACCATCCGCTATAAAATCGCTTGCACTGATATGGATTGTATCACTGTAATTGAACACATCCTTCACTGCATCCTGCAAAAACGGCATGGTGTGCATCCAAAGTACATGAAAGCCATCTCCTGCCGGTGCACGTCTCACATCATCTCTCAGAAGCTGTGTATATCTGACTGATTCATCAGTTCCTGCAAGCAGATGACACATGAAAAGCGCATACAGCTCATTTGTGAGAGTTGACGCAATATCATGTCCTTTTCTCAGGTGAAGCTGCCTGTAATAATTATTTGATGCAATTTTGCTCTTATCTACAGCCTTTTTCACAGACTCCTCTGTGATTTCTCTTCCGGTGACATCCTGTAAAAAATTCTTAAGCTCCCTAAGCTGCTTTGCTACATACATAACAGAGTCATAATTCTTCTCATATGGAACATCTATATAAAAGCTTGGTATTTCATATCTCTCCTTGAGATACGGAAATGTCATCATATTGCCATCACATGCCAGGTTTGTATACACCATGCACTTTGGCTTTGGCACTATACCATTTAATGCTGCGCCCAGAAAAACCCTGTGATACGAGCACATAGTTTCCGGAAAGCCTTCCTTCTCAGTCTGTCTGAGAAAGGCCTGCTCGCATTTAGTTCCTGCAATAAAGCACGATAATGCCTCAACCGAATATGGTGTGAGACCTGCCGCCGTCAAAAGCTCACCCGGTACAAAAATACTGACCATGGCGGCATTTTCAGGCTTTGCAAGTGCCTGTATGATATTATTCATGACAATCTTTGCCACATACTGCCCTGACATCGGAAGCTTTCTGTCCGGAAATAATGCTAATCTTTTTTCCTGTAATCTATATCCTGCAAGTAAAATCTTCCTCGCCTTGACAGGATCTTTTTCTGCTATCTCGCCTACTTTTTCTCCAAATTTATCCACTATACTCATGTGATATTTCAGCTCTTTTCTATATTCAAATATATATAAACATTCGGTTCACTATACTATTATAGCAATTGTGCACAAAAAGTAAACTCCCATTTTAGCTATATTTCACTATAACTATTGTCAGATATCCTTTTGCTTCGGTAAGCTCATCCAGCCCCCTGTACACACGCTCAGACTCCATACCACAGTTTGTCACACCATACACTGTCATTTTCTTTTTTCTGATAGCATCTCCTGTGCGAAGCACCTCTATAAGCTCTGCAAGCTTCTTTCCGGATTTCATGTATACACAGGTTCCACCATAGCCCACAGTATCCCCCACATCATACGAAGCCGGTATGATATGTATCTCATCCATCATCTCACCAAGCGAAATGCCAAGCCGCGCTGCAGCTGCACAAAACGACGGCACACCGCTTATCATCACTGCCGTAAAACCTACCTGCATGACACGCTTATGGATATACATATATGTCGAATACACGCTTGGATCGCCGATTGTAAGCATTGCCACATTTTTCCCATCTTCAAGCTCACAGACTATGTCACTGTATATCTTATTGTGTGATATAGTAAGCTTTTCCTTGTCCTTTATCATGGGAAACGGAGTGCACATAATATGTTTTTTCTCTATCTCCGGTAAAACAGCCTGCACTATGCTGTACGCATAGCATTCTTCTTTTGAAACTGCAGGGATTGCAATTATATCACATGCTTTTATTGTATTGATAGCCTTTAAAGTCATAAGCTCGGGATCTCCCGGACCTACACCGATACCATATAACACACCAATATTATTTTTATTGTCATCACCGGCTCTTTCCATCTGCTTGTCCATCTTTACAATTTCCTGCTTTCTATACCACATTTACAAGTAATACATTCCTGACAAAATCATCACAAATCGATATCATATATTCTTCTTGTATCAATTACCGTCTCTGCACCATTATCATCCACAACTATCATCAGGTGCCCTATGCTATCAAGCTTTTTAAGATACCCTGTCACATGCTCATAGCTGCCACCCTCCTTGTGCTCATCCGGCACAAAATATGTCACCTCAAAATAATTCTCTGCCATGGTGTTTATGACATTTTCGTCATATAAACTGTCTGAATTTAAATTACGCTTTCTATAAAGCATCATGAGCTCATTCATTTTCTCATCAAGCTCTCTTTTTTTGTCCTCATCAGGCTCATGCCACTCTTTTGTCAGCCTCGCTGTCTCTGCAATAGCCTCCTCATGACCTGTAAGTGCCGCAAAAGGTGCAAACTGTGCTGAGCGGTCCCATATAGACATCTGCGGATGTACCTTTGACACATGATGTGGTAAATCTATAATATCATCATATTTTCCCATGCCATGCTCCTTATATACTTTTTCGTAACTATTATAAACCACTAAGAAAAATCCGATTAAAAACCACATCGGTTGCTGCTATGCCTTGTGTCCGCCAATCTGATTGTTCCTTGAAATAGTTGTGGCACCCTCCTCAAGATTCATGCCCTTTAGCATGGCATTCTTTCCATATTTCTTCTTGACGGAAATCATAGCCTCCTGAAGCTTTCTCTCCTTGGAAAGCGCCTCATCCTCTTTCTGCTTTTCCTTAGCCCTCTCCTGATAATCTGTAAATAAATCAAGCTGCTCAAACTGCTCACTTTCCTGCACCTTGCTCTCATCACAGACCCTGTTTGCCACCACAGTAATCCTTCGTGTCAGAAGAGAAGGATCTATGATACGGTCATAAAGCTCCATCACAGCATCCATGATGATGCGCGTGGATGACGTATAACGCCCTAAATTTGCTGTACCATGTGCATGCTTTGGAACCTTTCTGCCGTATCGGTCTATGGTAATCTCACCTGTATAATCTCTGTTTGTACCTTTCTTACCGCCAATACTGTCTCTGCCTTTATTATTTACTGCATGGTCATAATTATTGCCCAAACAGCTATCAGCCTTATTAGACAGATTTGCAATATCATACCCTATAGTGAGTACTATCTGGTCTGTAACCAGCCTCTTATCTACCAGATCAAGCACAAGAAGGTCCGTCATCTCACGCACAATAAGCTTTGTCTTCTCATAATCATACGGCTCCTGAAGCACCTGCCCTGAACTGATGCTGTTGGTCTGCGGTCTGTATGCCTTGATATCAGCTATTGTAACAGGCTCATACCCCCATGCATGGTCTATAAGAAGCTCTGCATTGATGCCAAACATCTTATACAGCTTTTCCTCATTGTAAAAATCATTCGGACCGCCTGTTGAGCACCTGGCCACATCTCCCATTGTATACATGCCGGCTGCCTCGAGCTTTTTGGCATAACCTGCTCCCACTCTCCAGAAATCGGTAATCGGCCTGTGGTCCCATAGCTTTCGCCTATAGCTATTCTCATTAAGCTCTGCTATACGCACTCCTCGCTCATCAGGCATGGCATGCTTTGCCATAATATCCATGGCTATCTTGCACAGATACAGATTGGTACCAATGCCGCAGGTTGCCGTGATACCGGTATCCTTAAGGACATCGTCTATCATCTTAGACGCAAGCTCCCTTGCCGTCATATGATAAGTGCGAAGATAGTGTGTCACATCCATAAAAACCTCATCTATCGAATAAACACTGATATCCTCAGGTGCGATATACTTAAGATAAATATTGTATATGCGTGTACTGTAATCCATATACAAAGCCATACGCGGCGGTGCAACAATGTATGTCAGCTCATACTCAGGATGTGCATCAAGCAGATTCGCATTATATGATGCATAATCAAAGCCTGCCATTGTGCTTTCTGTTATATCATTTTCTGCTATATCAATTTCTGTTACATATTTTTTTCTTTCATCCGGATTGTCCTCAGTCTGGAGTCTTTTTTGCTGTTCACCTGCTGATTGTTTTCTATCAGATTGTTCGCCCTCAATTTGTCGGCTTCTCTCCACTGTCCCGGCAGCATGTCCACTCGCCATAAGCTTCGACAGACGCAGCTTGTTTACCTCCTTCACACGCTGTACCACCTCAAAAAGGCGCGCCCTGCCCGGTATACCATATGCCTTAAGAGCCGGCGATACTGCAAGACAGATAGTCTTCTCCGTGCGGGTTGGATCTGCCACGACCAGATTAGTGGTCAGAGCATCCTTTCCCCTCTCTCTGCACTCTACTGATGCGTAAAATGATTTTAAATCTATTGCCACATAAATGTGCTCTTCATTATGCTTATCCATACTGCAATTTTACATTGATTACTCCAAAATGTCAAGAACATATGTTTGTATATGTGAATTATATCCTCACACAACAATGCCCCGCCAAGGATGGCGGGGCAAGGCGTTATGTGCCATGAACGGCACATAAAAGCTAATTATATCATTTTCGTACTAATAACCACTATGAATCACTAAGCTTTAAAACACTACACTACAAGGAAGAACTTCACAAGGAAGAGAAGCGAAATAGCATAAGTAAGGATAGAAACCTCCTTTGCTTTTCCTGTAAAGACCTTGAGTACAGTATATGTGATAAGTCCAAGACCTATACCATGTCCGATAGATCCGGAGATAGGCATTGCAATAAGCATGAGTGCTACCGGAGCAACCTGTGAGAGATCCTCGAAATCCACCTTCTTAAGACCGCCAAGCATCAGGATACCAACATAGATAAGTGCTGATGATGTTGCTGCGGCAGGAATGATTGCTGCAAGCGGTGCTATAAAGACGCATGCAAGGAACAGGATACCTGTTGTGAAAGCTGTAAGACCTGTTCGTCCACCGGCCTCTACACCTGATGCAGACTCAACAAAAGTTGTTACTGTAGATGTACCTGTTACGGCACCAACCATTGTGGCAACTGAATCGGAAACCAAAGCCTCCTTCATGTTTGGCATATTTCCCTCTTTATCAACCATTCCTGCTCGTGATGCAGTACCAACAAGTGTTCCGATGGTATCAAACATATCTATGATACAGAATGTGATGATGAGTGAAATTGCTGTAAACCATCCAATACTGATGAAATCCTTGAAATCGAACTTGAACAGTGTTGTATCTGCCATATCCTTAAACTGTGGTACAAATGAAGCTGTTGCAAGTGATGCAAAAGGATTTGTTCCAAAGAATATAGCCTCTCCTGCCCAGTAAACTACGCAGGCTGCAAGCATACCAAAAAGTACTGCTCCGTTGACGCCCTTATGAGCTAAAATAATGATAACAAAAAGTCCGATGAACATAGTCACAACAGTGAGCACCATTGAAGAATATCCATCTGTCATATTTGTTTTGGCAAGTCCCGGTGTGAGTGCACCGAAGAAATCCTTCATCACATAAAATGGTCCGCCATCCTTTGAGTAAACACCGGCATTTGATCCAAAGCCGATATTTAAAAGCATAAGACCGATAGCCGGTGAAATACCCATGCGGACACCATAAGGAATGGCATCTACTATCTTGTCACGGATATTGAATATTGAAAGTATGAAGAATAAAATACCCTCAATAAGGATGATACACAGTGCAGCCTGGAATGAATCAACATATGACAGGCCTGTGATGCTTACGATATTGGCAACTACTACAGCAAAGAAGCTGTTAAGTCCCATACCCGGAGCCAGTGCAAATGGCTTGTTGGCAAGAAATGCCATGACAAACATACCGACTGCCGAAGCAATACATGTTGCCAGGAACACTCCGTTCCATAGTGCTTTTGTTCCCTCAGCACCAAATCCGGTGAGGAGGTTTGGGTTAAGAGCAATGATGTATGCCATAGTCATGAATGTTGTCAGACCGGCAAGAATCTCTGTCTTGACCGTTGTGTTGTTTTGTTTGAGTTTGAAGATTTTCTCTAACATTTTTCTTCCTTTCCTTTTATCTTTTTTGCAGCTGTTATCCGCTTTCCTGCTACAGGCGCCTGTTAATAGCTGCATTGTATATAAAATTGTGAATCACAATTGATTCCTTGTTTTTTCCACGAACTCACTCGTGAAAACATCAAGTGTAACCGGCTTTGAATAGAAATAGCCCTGAATAATATTACAGCCAAACTGCTGTAATAGCCTTACCTGCTCCTCATTCTCTGCTCCCTCGGCAACACACTCTATGCCAAGCTCCATAATCATGGATATGAGGTGCTTTAACATAATCCTGCTCTTTTCATTGCTCTCGAGATTCTTGACCAGGGAACGGTCAATTTTAGCAATGCTGAACGGAAACTTAAAGAGCATCTCAAGATTTGAGTACTTCGTGCCAAAGTCATCCATCGAAAGTCGAAAGCCCATTGAAATCAGCGACTGCGCGATATTATTTATCAATACAATATCCATATCACCAACAGACTCTGTTATCTCTATCTGAACGAGCCCCTCCGGGAGCTCATACCTGTTCATTATCTCCTTCACCTGATCCAAGAGGTCTGCATATTCCAGTGAATTTTTTGAAAAATTCACAGATACCGGAACCACTCTCCTGTCACTTATACAGCGAAGCTTCTGCGCCTTGCATACCTCATCAAGTACAAATAAATCAATAAGATGCGAGCATCTGTTTTCTTCTAAAATCTCGATAAAATGAATTGGTCCTACAACGCCATGAGCCTCATCAAAAAATCTGATAAGGGCCTCCGCCCCGACTGTGATGCCTGTTCTTGAATCAACCTTCGGCTGATAATACACCATGAAGCTTCCCTTTTCAATCTCAGAAACCACATCCTTAAATACCTTATTTCTCATTATACTGTCAAGACTCTTAAGCTTTGCGTCCTTTTCAATATCATACATTAAGCGAACCTCAGAGAGCTGCCTTGCTATGTCTGGCTTGTCCGTCCAACTAAAGCCTGTCGATACTGAGACATCCAGATCATCAAGGCTTTCCCTTACTATCCTGACAAGTCCCATAAATGATTTTTTATCAATATCCTTGCAAAAAACAACTATCTCATCCTGCTCGTACCTGTATATATCGTAGCCTGTAAAAACGCCCCTGATCACATCTGCAACCATCCTAAGACGCTCATTTCCTGCCGCATATCCAAATTTATCATTTATATCTGAAAGCCTTATGATATCTGATGCAAATACTCCCATAAAGCTGCAGTCATACTCCACATAGCTCTCTCCCAGATTATTAAAGACCTCTCTCTTTCTTAAGCCTGTGACCTGGTCAAAATTGAGCCTGTACTCATACTCTGCCCTCGCCTTCTCATAAAACAGACTGTTCGATATTGAAATACCAACCATATCAATCAAATCCAGACTTCCTGAATTGGCTCTTGGATTCATAACCACGATGGCACCAAAGCATTGTTCCCTCTTGTTTAGAAGAACAGCAGATGTAGACCATATTCTGACATCAGCCATACGCTTGAATAAATCCCTGTATTCACCCTCAATTGACTTAATATCACTTATAAACACACGGCCAGCGTCATTAAACAGAGCGAGAAAATCTACAATTGCACCTCTTGAAACAGATTCATTAACCACCTTTGCCATAATCTTAGCACTTGGTATATGTATCTCCTCAATTGTGTCCCACGCACTCTCTCCATTATAAATGACAGCCACACAATCTGCATTGTAAAACTCTCTAAGCAGCCGTAAATAGTTCCTATACCCCAAGCCTTCGGTGGTATCATTAATAGCATCAATGAAATTCTGCATAAACGACCTGTAGTTGATTATCCGTCTCATAACAGCATTCAGCTTTGACTCATCACTCAAATCTATCATCATGAGCAGTCTATAGCCATTATAATCCTTATGATTCAGCTTGATTATGAGCTTCTTTTCGCCTAACAGCTTTGCAACTATATTGTCGGGATGATCCTTTCCTGAAAAGACCGATACTCTGTTTCCCTGCTCCTTTTTCCGTAAAAACAAATCAATAAACCCATCCTCAAACGGCTTTGAAATAAATTCATCAATCTGAGATTCTGTCATAACGCTTGAATTTCTGATAGCCTTATTGACAAATACTATTCTACGGCTCTCCTCATCTACTGCAAGTATATAGTCCGGCATTTCATCATACGAGAATATCTCCATATCTGACATCCTGCAGGATACATCTGTATTGGAAGGAGCGCAGGAATTATGAGCAACGCTTATATCATTTTTCCTGATAGAATCGAAAAACGATATGCGATTCTTTCCCTGCCTCTTTGAGTAATACATAGCCTGATCCGCCTCATAGTACAGATCCTTAAAGGTCAGCTCTCTGTCATCGCCGGTAGTCATGCCGATTGATGCAGAATACTCCATATCAAAGATAATATTCTTCAGTCTGCCTGACAGCTTTACGCAGAACTCATCCACAGCATCACTGTCCTCTAATCCAAATACAATCGCTGCAAACTCATCACCGCCAAGCCTGCCAACTATACCATTGGCTCCAACTGCTTCCTTAAGCACCTGTCCTGTCTGGCTTAATACCCTATCCCCTACATTGTGTCCCAAGGTGTCATTTACTATCTTGAAATCATCCACATCAAGCATCACAAATAAAAGCTTTGTTCCATTTTGCCTGATAAGTGATGTACATTTATTCTCAAATGCAAGGTGATTGTATGTGCCTGTCAGCGAGTCCAAAAGCCCCTTTTCATCTCTGATATCAAACATTACTCCAACTACCATACATACCTTTTTATCCAAATCAGGTATGCTGACCATGTACATCTCAACCGGCTTGCTCTTGCCATCCTCTGATATAAAACTAAGCTGGAATGCAGTACGCATAGGCCGAAGCAGACATTTATCAAGCTGCTTTTTGAAGCATTCGATGCTGTCTTCCGGACACTCTGACATGTATGTGTCAATATTTTGTTTAAAAACGGGATATACTGTCTCCTGAGCCGGAGAAGAGTTGACTATTTTGAAAATATATGCCTCATCAACTTCCACATAGTACTCAAACACGCGCTCATGATTGTTTTCTGCAACAATCTTCATCAGCTCATAGTAAGCCTCTGTTATTCTATCTGTAATTCTTCTCCCTCTGTTACGCTTATCTGCCATGTGGAAACCCCATTATCTACATATTCATAAACTTTACTTCAAATTAAATTCTCATCAGAGCTTTTCAATTTCCTCAAATACTCTGTCAGCCACCTGCGGCAGCTCAGAGAATTTGTGAATAGCAGGCACATCGTCATCTATTGTGCCGAACCCGTATGCTGCATGGATGAACTTTACTCCTGCCTTTTTGCTGGAATCGTAGTCTCCCTGTATGTCACCTACATACACTGCCTCATCTATATTATTGCGCTCTACAATAAGCTTTATGTTTTCTGACTTTTCAAGCTCATTGTTGCCGTAGCACTCAGTATCCTTAAAATACCTGCCAAGTCCGTGGTACGAAAAAAAAGACTCTATATAACCACGCTGGCAATTGCTGACTATATAAAGGTCATATCTTTCTGACAGCTCATCAAGTGTCTTTTCAACATCAGGATAAAGCTCTCCCCCATGAGCGGTCAGGTAATCGTTTTCTTCTCTATAGCATACATTAATTAACTCATCTCTGCAAGTACAATTAGGAAAGATAATGGATGCCAGTACATCCATTGTCTTTCCCATTACTGAATACATATCTTCTTTTGTGATAGGTGCCCTCTCATAGCCATAATCTGCTATGGCCTTATTCCATGATTTTGCCACATTCTCTGCTGAATCCCAGAGAGTTCCATCCATATCAAAAATAATACCCTTATGCTTCATCTATAGCCTTTCCGATATCATGTCTCATGTATTTATTATCAAACTGTACCCACTCTGTTGCCTCGTAAGCCTTGGCTCTGGCCTCCTTGAGTGTGGCGCCTGTTGCAGTGATACCAAGCACTCTTCCTCCGTTTGTGACGATATTGCCGTCAGCATCAAATTTGGTGCCGGCATGATAGCAGTAATAATCCTCTTTGCCGTCAAACTTCTCAAAGCCAGTTATCTTAAAGCCCTTCTCATACTTGACAGGATATCCGTCTGATGCCAGAACCACGCATACGCATGCATTGTCCTCAAACTGAAGATCTATTGTGTCAAGAGTTCCGTCTACACAGGCCTCCATTACATCAATGATATCATTCTTCATACGAGGAAGCACAACCTGCGCCTCAGGATCTCCGAATCTTGCATTGTACTCAAGCACCTTTGGTCCATCCTCTGTGAGCATGAGTCCGAAAAAGATAACTCCTGTAAAAGGTCTGCCCTCTTTAGCCATAGCATCTACAGTTGCCTGATAAATATACTTCTTGCAGAAATCATCGACCTCTTTTGTATAGAACGGACTAGGTGAGAAATTGCCCATGCCGCCTGTATTAAGGCCTGTATCTCCATCGCCTGCACGCTTATGATCCTGCGCAGATGACATAATCTTGATAGTCTTTCCGTCTACAAATGAAAGCACCGAAACCTCACGGCCTGTCATGAACTCCTCAACTACCATGGTGTTTCCGGCTGTTCCAAACTTCTTGTCCTCCATGATGGTTCTGACACCCTCTTTTGCCTCCTCAAGAGTATTACAGATGAGCACACCCTTTCCGAGAGCAAGTCCGTCTGCCTTTAACACGATAGGGAACTTTGCTGTCTCTAAATATTTAAGTGCCTCTTTGGCATCAGTAAAATTCTCATATGCCGCAGTAGGGATATTATACTTTTTCATGAGATCCTTTGAAAATGCCTTTGAGCCCTCAAGAATAGCTGCATTCTTCTTTGGTCCGAAGCACTTGAGCCCTGCTTTTTCGAACTCGTCAACGATACCTCCTACAAGCGGATCATCCATACCGATGATTGTAAAATCAATGGCATTATCCTTTGCAAATGATACGAGCTTATCAAATTCCATCGCACCGATTGGCACACACTCTGCAAGTGCAGCGATACCTGCATTACCCGGTGCACAGTATATCTTGTCAACGCGTGAGCTCTTTGCAACAGCCCTGCATATTGCATGCTCTCTTCCGCCGCTTCCTACTACTAATACCTTCATTTTTGCCTCCTATACTTAAGCTATATATAAGCTTTTCATTGTCCGGTAATCATAATCTATCTATGTTTACGTACTAATTACTTACAGCACTGTCATTACTTCTCATCTATAATAACATGTCCGTCTTCTACTGACACCCTGCCATTTGCTATCAGGTCGATAGCGTGTGGCATGATTTTCCACTCAGCCTGCTCCATAACCCTGCGCTGAAGCACCTCAGGTGTGTCGCCCTGCTTTACCTCGACTGCCTTCTGTAAAATAATAGGGCCTGTGTCTGTGCCTTCATCCACAAAGTGGCAGGTGGCACCTGTCACCTTCACACCGCGTGCAAGCACTCCCTCATGCACCTTAAGACCATAGTAGCCTGTGCCGCAGAAAGATGGTATGAGCGATGGATGGATATTTATGATTCTGTTTCTGTACTGCTTTATCATCTCAGGTGGAATCACTACCAGAAAGCCTGCCAGTACGACTAAATCCACATGATATGAATTAAGCTGCTTTAAGAAATCTTCATTGAAGGCAGCTCTGCTTTCATAACTCTTTGGCGAGATGCATACTGCCTTTATTCCAGCCTTTTTAGCTCTCTCAAGCGCATATGCATCTGCGTTGTTGCTGATAACAACCTCTATCTGTGTGTTTGTAATTGTTCCGTTATCTATTGCATCTATGATGGCCTGAAGATTGGTGCCGCCACCCGATACACATACTGCAATTTTCATTCTTTTTCCTCACAACGATGTATACGTTATTAACAATATAATGATATGAGGGTCAAAAAGTATTTTGCCCCTCATTTGAATGTAATTATACGAGATCTACACCCTTCTCGCCGTCAATAATCTTTCCGACTACGTATGGTGTATCTCCGGCAGACTTCATAGCCTCCATAGTCTTGTCAACGTCTGCAGGGTCAACTGCGACAATCATTCCAAGTCCCATGTTGTAGGTATTGTACATCATCTGCTCCTCAACATTTCCCTCTCTAGCCATCATTTTAAAGATTGGTGGAACAGGGTAGCTGTTTTTCTCAACTACGGCACGTTTGCCATCGATGAGCATACGTGGGATATTCTCATAGAAGCCGCCGCCTGTGATATGGCTGCAGGCCTTTACTGTGACTCCTGCGTCCTTTACAGCCTTAAGAGCCTTTACATAGATTCTTGTAGGGGCAAGAAGTGCCTCTCCAAGTGTAGTGCCAAGCTCCTCATGATATGTATTTAATGTCTCCTTGTCCATCTTGAAAATCTTTCTGACAAGTGAAAATCCATTTGAGTGTACGCCTGTTGATGCCATTCCGATAAGTACATCACCATCCTTTAATCCCTCGCCTGTGATGATGTCCTTTCTGTCAACCACACCAACTGCAAAGCCTGCAAGGTCATACTCGTCCTCAGGCATAAGACCCGGATGCTCTGCTGTCTCACCACCAACGAGTGCACAGCCTGACTGCTTACAGCCCTCTGCCACACCGCTTACGATTGTAGCAATCTTCTCCGGATAGTTCTTTCCACATGCTATATAATCAAGGAAAAATAATGGCTCACCGCCTGCACATGCCACATCATTTACACACATGGCAACTGCATCGATTCCGATTGTATCATGCTTGTCCATGATGAAAGCAAGCTTTACCTTAGTTCCGCAGCCATCTGTTCCCGATAAAAGCACCGGATCCTCCATATCCTTGATGGAAGCAAGTGAGAACGCTCCTGAGAAGCCTCCGAGACCACCCAACACCTCCGGTCTCATAGTCTCCTTTACATGCTTTTTCATAAGCTCTACTGACTTGTAACCTGCCTCGATATCAACACCTGAATTCTTGTAATCCATTATTGTTCCTCCTAATAATCTGCAATTCGTTCAATACCTATAGTATACCTTCATAGTACTAAATTTTCCAATTATATATTGTAATTATTCTTATTAGTTTTACTAATATAATATATCTTTTATAGAAATAATACTTATAATTTATTTCAGGGATTATATTGACATCAGACATTCATCGTCCTACACTATCCATGCAAATAAATATTTAGATTTGAACGATTAATAATACAAAAGAAAGCTATGATACACAGCACTGCAATAAATACCTGACAAGCTGTCAAATCATAAAGGAGAACAACAAATGCTTAAACAGATAAAAAATTTTCTGATAATGACACTCAGTATCACCATCATGGCAATCGGTGTATACTATTTCAAGTTCCCAAACAACTTCACCTTCGGTGGCGTAACCGGTGCCGCAGTTGTTTTTGCGAAGATAACACCTCTCTCAGCGAGTATGTTTTCTACTATTGTGAACATGCTTCTGCTTATAGTGGGCTTTTTCTTCCTTGGCAAAGGCTTTGCTATTAAGACCACCTATGCCACAATACTTTTATCTGTTGAGCTTCTGGTGCTTGAAAAGCTTGACCCACTCACTCATCCGCTCTCAAACGAGCCAATGCTTGAGCTGATTTTTGCCATCGCTCTTCCTGCAATCGCATCTGCACTGCTTTTCTATGTAGGGGCTTCAAGTGGCGGAACCGATGTCATCGCCATGATTGTAAAAAAATATGCACATGTAGAAAATATTGGCATGGCTTTATTTCTCACCGACCTCGTCATGATTATCATCGCCTGCTTTGTATTTGACATAAAGACTGCTCTGTATTCATTTGTCGGACTTGTTGTGAAATCATTTATGATTGATGCAATCATCGAAAATATCATGCTCAGAAAATCCATAATGCTTATCTGCGATGACAAGGATGTGATATGCGACTATATTACTAACACGCTGGAGAAAAGTGCCACATATGTGGAGGCACGAGGTGCTTACACCGGTGAGAGAAACTATATCGTTTTCAGCACTCTCACAAAGAAGCAGGCCATAGAGCTTAGAAGCTTCATACATCAGAATAAGCTGCATGCTTTTATGTCTGTGATGAGCACCAGTGAAGTATTTGGTAAGGGATTTTCTTCTCTGTAAATTCATTAGAAATCTTCCCTTACCTGATAAGAAAAAACAAAACAGCCGTAACCGCGATTTCCTTTTTCAATCGCAGCTACGGCTGTTATATTTACATGAACTAATTTATTTCAAAAACTAGTGCTTCGGAATAAGCTTCTCTGTACCACCCATGTATGGCTGAAGTGCCTTAGGGATATTTACAGAGCCATCTGCATTCAGGTTGTTCTCAAGGAATGCGATAAGCATACGTGGTGGAGCAACAACTGTGTTGTTAAGAGTATGTGCAAAGTATTTCTTGCCATCCTCGCCCTTTACACGAATCTTAAGACGTCTTGCCTGTGCATCGCCTAAGTTAGAGCAGCTTCCAACCTCGAAGTACTTCTTCTGTCTTGGTGACCATGCCTCTACGTCGCATGATTTAACCTTGAGATCTGCGAGGTCTCCTGAACAGCACTCAAGAGTACGGACAGGCACATCGAGACTTCTGAAAAGCTCTACTGTGTACTTCCACATCTTCTCATACCATTCCTTTGAATCCTGTGGCTTGCAGACAACGATCATCTCCTGCTTCTCAAACTGATGGATACGGTAAACACCTCTCTCCTCAATGCCGTGTGCACCCTTTTCCTTACGGAAGCAAGGTGAGTAGCTTGTGAGTGTGTATGGAAGCTTTGACTCATCGTTTATTGTATCGATGAACTTACCGATCATTGAGTGCTCAGATGTGCCGATAAGGTAGAGATCCTCTCCCTCAATCTTGTACATCATGGCATCCATCTCCTCAAAGCTCATAACGCCTGTTACGACATTTGAACGGATCATGAATGGTGGGATACAGTATGTAAAGCCCTTTCCAATCATGAAGTCACGCGCATATGCTGTCATGGCTGAGTGAAGACGTGCGATATCTCCCATCAGATAATAGAAACCGTTTCCTGCAACCTTTCCTGCTGCATCGAGGTCTATTCCGTCAAATCTCTCCATGATATCTGTATGATAAGGAATCTCGAAATCAGGAACAACAGGCTCACCAAACTTCTCGTTCTCCACGTTGAAGGTATCATCCTTTCCGATTGGAACTGATGGATCGATGATGTTTGGAATCTTCATCATATCCTCAAGCACCTTGTCCTGATACTCTTTCTCGAGCGGCTCAAGCTCTGTAAGACGCTTTGAAATCTGTGCTACCTCAGCCTTTACAGCCTCAGCCTCTTCCTTCTTGCCCTGTGCCATAAGAGCACCAATCTGCTTAGAGACCTGATTCTTCTTTGCACGAAGATCATCAGCCTCCTGCTGTGCTTCTCTGGCTTTCTTGTCATACTCGATTACTTCATCGACGAGCGGAAGCTTGTGGTCCTGGAATTTCTTTTTAATATTTTCTTTTACGAGATCCGGATTCTCTCTTAAAAACTTTAAGTCTATCATAATTCCTCCAAAGTATTATGTTTTTATAACTTATAACATTTTACTCTGAAAACCCTTAAAATGCAAGAGGATACTTGTCAGTAAGTGTCTTGATGATAGCCTTTGCAGGCTCAACTGCGCTCTCGCCCTCTTTGATGATCATGGCGATTGCCTCTGCAACCTTGTCGAAATCATCCTCCTTTAAGCCTCTTGATGTAGCAGCAGGTGTTCCGAGACGGATACCGCTTGTGACAAATGGCTTCTGTGGGTCGTTAGGAATAGTATTCTTGTTGGCTGTGATATGAGCCGCATCGAGAAGCTTCTCGATAGACTTTCCTGTGAGACCAAACGGAGTTAAGTCCACGAGCATGAGGTGGTTGTCTGTGCCGTCTGATACAATCTTGATGCCACGGCTCTGAAGCCCCTTGCAAAGTGCCTGTGCGTTCTTTACAATCTGCTTCTGATACTCCTTGAACTCAGGCTGTAATGCCTCCTTGAAGCAGACTGCCTTTGCAGCGATAACGTGCATGAGAGGTCCACCCTGGATTCCCGGGAAAATAGCCTTGTTGAAATTGTACTTATCCTGCATCTCCTGACTGCAGAGAATCATTCCTCCACGAGGTCCGCGAAGAGTCTTGTGTGTAGTGGTTGTGGTTCAGACTATTAAAGAGAAAGTGAGGGTTCAGTTGATTTTGCAAGGCGGTATATCGGGCTGCGTTATTCTCTTTCTGTAATTGTGCTGCTTTTTGTTGCAGCCGGAGGGCGTTCTTAATGGAGCGGTTGGCAAGTAACAATCCCAGGATAACAAGTTCTACCAACCACACCACTAATAGAATACGTACTCCTCCTATCTGGAAAGTGAATGGATTATCAGCTCTTCCTATTAACTTGGCAGTCACTAACAGACCATAATTCAACAGTAGAAACAATAGCATTACAGATATATATACCGCTATGAACTTCCACTTCCAGCGCAAATTGTTGGAATATAGGCGGTTCATCCATGAACTGATACGAAGGGTACAATATCCCAATATATTGAAAGTGGCAACGACAAAAAAGAAAGCACCCGGTGTGTGGATTATATTCGTAACTTGCGGAGTAAGATTTGTATAATTAGCCAACAGCAGGAATGAGAAAATTCCCAATCCTGAAAAGAGTAGGCTGTATAAAAGAGTGTTCCACTTCATAAGTACAAAGTTACGAATTTCCACTTATCATTTATATTGGTTCAATGCTTTTATTAATGCCGAGTACTGTCCTTGTGCGGAAGCTTTGGCTTGTACATGGTTTATTTCAGCGTTTTGCCGGTAAGTCTGCGCTTCAATAACCTCCACAATGGATATCTCGCCTTCATTATAGCGTTCCATGGCTTGGCGTTCGTTTTCGTGAGCTTTCTTCAGCGATTGCTGGCTTAGCTGTACCTGACTTAATGCCTGTGACAGGGAGAGACGGGCAGTTTGTATTTCCAGATCGACTTTATCCTGAATCTGATTTAGATTGTCTCTTGCCATACCTATCTTTTGGTTGGAAGCCCGTTTCTCATTCCGTCGCTTTCCCCATTCAAACAAAGGTACGCTGACCTTGGCATACACTGCATAGTTGGGATCCAGATCGGTGCGCAAGTCATAACCCGGAGAAGAATAACTGCCATCTACTCCTACATATAGTTGCGGCTTATACCTTGAATCGTTCAGCTTTCGTGAACTCTCCGCCATCTTAATCTGATCATGCGCTATCTTGATTTCGGGACGTGGAATAGCAAGTGCCAACCGCGAACTGTCCGAAGTATCCACTTGTGGAATAATTGTATCTATAGGAGTAGCTTCCTCCAGAGGTAACCCGATCAGGGAATTGAAAGCCATTAATCCGGTATCAAATTCTTTTTGCGCTTGAAGCAATTGAAACTCAGCATCGTTTAGTTTCACCTCAGCCATTAGCAGGTCCTGGGGATTAACCAGTGAGACTTCCACCCGTTCACGGAGACCGTTCGTTCCAGCAGGTACAGGAGGCGATAGCCGTACACTTCAAGACATACA
>OGZW01001180.1_pt1 | contig 21292 bp, 16 predicted proteins | sample 1577001 | NCBI WGS metagenome assembly OGZW01 (sample SAMEA3541519, study PRJEB24748) | human gut metagenome | biome: human gut; feature: human-associated habitat; material: faeces | place: China | collected 2012 | reverse complement strand
CTGTTTCTCTTGCAGCCTTTGCCACAGCTTCAGCCACAGCGACCGGTACTGACCTGTCAAAAGAGTTAGGCAGAATAAATTCCGCATTGAGCTTGTCCTCAGGCACACAGCCTGCGATAGCCTTTGCGGCAGCCATTTTCATTTCCTCGTTGATGTCAGAAGCCCTTACTGCAAGCGCACCCTTGAAAATTCCTGGGAAAGCGATAACGTTGTTTATCTGGTTAGGGAAGTCTGAACGTCCTGTGCCTACGATAAACGCACCTGCCGCCTTTGCTTCGTCAGGCATTATCTCAGGAGTCGGGTTAGCCATTGCGAAAAGTATAGGCTTATCGTTCATGGATCTGACCATTTCAGCGGTCACAAGCTTTGGCTTGGAAACCCCAACGAAAGCGTCTGCACCCTTGAGTGCGTCGGCAAGAGAGCCGTGAAGCTTGTTCTTGTTTGTGACCTTAGCCATTTCAGCGTGAGCCTCGTTAAGATAATTGTCGCCCTCGCAGATTATGCCCTCACGGTCTACCATGATAAGATTGCCGATACCGAGAGAAAGCAAAAGCTTTCCTATAGCACAGCCGGCCGCACCTGCACCGTTTATAACAAGTGTAATATCCTCTATCTTCTTGTTTGCTACCTTGCAGGCGTTCATAAGTGCCGCACCGACAACGATAGCAGTTCCGTGCTGGTCGTCATGGAAAACAGGAATATCCACTTTTTCTTTAAGCTTAGCTTCTATCTCAAAGCACCTTGGAGCGGCAATATCTTCAAGATTTATACCACCGAAGCTGTCTGATATCATAGCGATAGTATTTACAATTTCGTCAACGTCATTGGACTTTATGCAAAGAGGAAAAGCGTCAACGTCTGCGAACTCCTTGAAAAGCGCACACTTTCCCTCCATAACAGGCATACCTGCCAGACCGCCAATATTTCCAAGACCAAGCACAGCAGAGCCGTCTGTGATAACAGCCACAAGATTTGCACGTCTTGTAAGCTCATATGAAAGGTCAGGATCTTTCTGTATCTCAAGGCAAGGCTGAGCAACGCCCGGGGTATATGCGAGAGTAAGGTCTTTGGCATTGTTTACCTTTGCTCTCGAGCAGACCTCTATCTTGCCTTTCCATTCTCTGTGTTTCTGTAGTGATTCTTCCATTACGTTCATTTTATACAGTCCTCTCTATTTTACGCATTAAAGGAACATTACCGCATGATAATGTCCCTTTATTATACCATATTATTTCTCTGTTTTCACAGCCGCTTTGTTAGCTTTTTGTGAATTTATATGAATGAGCTTGAACAGCTTATCAAGATTTTCCTTATCAGTGGTCATGCTGCCGATATGTGTCATAGTCTCATTATACAGACCGTGGAAGTCAGAGCCGCCAGTCACTATCAGGTCATGTTCCTTTGCGATATCCACAAGCTTCTGCTGTTGAGTTGGAGTAGCAGAGTGATGATATGCTTCAATTCCGTCAAGCTTTCCTGCCTCGATAAGTTCAAGGAGCAGCTCGGTGTTGTTGAACATAACAGGGTGTGCCATAACAGCAATGCCCTTTGCGGAATGTATAAGATCAAGCACAAAGTTCACATCAGGGTATTCACGGGTAACAAGACATTCGCCGTTTGGATATGCAAAAAGCTTGTCGTTCACAGAGCCGTAAAGCTCAGTGGCATAGCCGTAATTTACCAATGCTCTCATGATATGCTGTTTAAAAATGCTCTTTGAACTTTTTGTGTAGTGCAGTACGGCATCGGCAGGGATAGGATATCTCGCCATTACCTTTTCTATCATTTCCTTTGCACAGTCTTTTCTTATCTGGCATGACTTCAGGCAAAGACCTTCCAGCCTGTCTGGCTTCTGCGGTGCATAGCAAAGTATGTGTACTTTTGAATTGCGCTTCTTGTCCCATGCGGAAAGCTCTACCGCAGGAATGACCTTGACCCCATAACGTTCGCCAAGTATTTGCGCTCTGTTTGATGATGAAAGAGTGTCATGGTCTGTTATCGCAAGAAAGTCAAGTCCCATTCTTTTTGCCTGAACAATGACCTCTTCTATACCAAGCGAGCCGTCGGACAGTGTTGTGTGACAATGCAGATCTCCTGTCATACCTTTGTTCCTCCAAATCTATAAAATATATCTGTCATTTTCTGTATATATAGTACAGTCGTTAAATTTGACTAAATAATTATAACATATTTTATATACATTTGCAAGCACTCTTGAACAATTTACACAAAATTTGCATGAAAATTATATTATTTTGTCGTATATGACAAATCCGCAGTGTCGAAATAGTGCGATTTAACGAAATATCAGAGCTTATATCCGAAGAATTTTTCGCAAAACCATACGTCTTTAACCTGAAAGCTCTTGCCGTTTAGATATTCAAGTATACCTGCATCAGTGGTGAATTTAAAGGTGAGCTTGTACGAATAAAGTGCCTGCGTTTTCACATTGTATGCACGGTTGACTTTATTTATTCCGTATTTGCCGTCGCCGAGAAGTGGATAGCCAATGTGAGCAAGGTGCGCCCTTATCTGATGCGTCCTGCCTGTGATAAGGTCAACTTCGAGAAGTGCAAGGTCATCAGCCTTGTTTTCCGCAAGCACACGATAAGAGGTTATCATGGTGCGGCTGCCCTCAAATTTCTTGTCAGATACCTTGACGGTTTTTGTGGTTTCATCTTTCTGATGATAAGCCGTGAGCCGAGCGGACTTTTCCTTCGGTATGCCCACTGTCACGCAAAGATAAAGCTTTTCAAGCTCTCTGTCTTTAACTTTCTGATTAAGCACACGCAAACTTTCAGCATTTTTCGCACATATTACAATGCCGCCTGTGTTGCGGTCTATCCTGTTGCAAAGGGCAGGAGCGAAAGACAGCTCCTCCTCAGGACGATATTCACCCTTTTCATAAAGATAGTGCTGTATCCTGTTTATGAGCGTGTCCGCCGAGCCGCTTTCGTCCTCATGTACCACAAGTCCGCACTTTTTGTCGCAAAGGATAATATTCTCGTCCTCGTAAATAATATTCAAAGACGTTGGCGCACTGAGAAAAGCAGGTCTGTCAGCAACTTCGCCCTCGAAAAATTCGTCATTGATGTAAAGCTGCATAACGTCACCGCAAGCAAGCCGTGTGGATATCTCACAGCGTTTGCCGTTGACCTTGATACGCTTTAGACGCAGATATTTGTACAGCAGATTTTTAGGCAGCTTCGGCACAGCCTTTGTGAGAAACTTGTCAACACGCTGACCTGCGTCATTCTGATTTATTATAAATTCTCTCATGCTATACCTCAGAGCTTCACACGAGCGGAGAATCCTCCGTCAATAAGCTCGTCAAGACCCGTGCTGTCAGCACCGCTTTCACGGAGAAGCAGAAGAATTTCTGACATATCGCAGGCTTTGCCTTTACGGCGGGATATCTCCTCTTCACATTTGATAGCATATTGTAAAGGCTTTTTGTCAGCAGGGAAGTTCACATCTGAGCCTTGAGCGATGAGCCATTTGATGAAATCAACGCTGCGTTTGTCGGGCTTGAGAACACCGTCCTGCTCAACAAAGTCTGCACTTTCGATAGCAGTGAGCAGGAAAGTAAGCCCGTTGCTGTCAGTGTCGTTGTAGTCCACATCATCAGAGATGAATAAGAATTTAAGCTCTTCCAGTTCACGCTTTGAGAGGGTGTAGTTGTATTCGTCATATGATCTATTCATGTTACGTCCTCCTGAAATTATTACTATAGTGATATTATAACCTAAAGTGTGGGAGAATGCAAGAGGGGAGCGGTATTAAGTGAGGAGTGAGGAATGAGGAATGGGAAGAGCCCTGAGCGCAGCGATTTTGCGGCAGTAAAACTTGCCCTAACAATCTGTAGGGGCGAACACCGTTCGCCCGTGCTCAGGATTTGCTGTAAATTCAGAATTGTCGGGGAGAATTTTTTGCTGCCGAACCTTGTTGTTGCCGTGGGTTTGTTTCTTCGACGGGCGAACACCGTTCGCCCGTGCTCAGGATTTGCTGTAAATTCTGAATTGTAGGGGTGCGGTGGGATAATTTTGTTTCTATATCAAAATGTTGTTACCGTGGGTTTGTTTCTTCGACGGGCGAACGGTGTTCGCCCCTACACATACATCGAGCTGATACCGCAGGTTGAGTAACAATATCAGTCCGAAAGATCGTACATATACGCAAATTCAAAAAATATTGATAAAAAAGCCTTTACAATTAAAAATAATTGTAATATAATAATTAAAACAACTGTTCGATTGAGGAGGCATTTATGGATAAGTTTCAGCTTGTTTCAGATTATAAGCTTTCAGGCGACCAGCCTGAGGCAGTGGACGCTTTAGTAAAGGGTATCGAAAGCGGTATGAGAGAGCAGACCCTTATGGGCGTTACTGGTTCCGGCAAGACCTTTACTATGGCAAACGTTATTGCTCGGATAAACCGTCCGACGCTGGTGCTTGCCCATAATAAGATACTTGCCGCTCAGCTTTGCTCTGAGTTCAAGGAGTTTTTTCCGAACAATGCCGTGGAATATTTCGTGTCCTACTATGACTATTATCAGCCTGAAGCCTATGTGCCAAGCAAGGACGTTTATATCGAAAAGGACAGCTCCGTTAATGACGAGATAGATAAGCTCAGACATTCCGCTACCTCCGCTATCGCTGAACGCCGTGACGTTATTATCGTTGCCAGCGTTTCTTGTATCTACTCCCTTGGCGACCCTGAGGAGTATAAGTCCATGGTGGTGTCTATACGTCGTGGTATGGAGAAATCCCGTGACAGACTTATCGCTGACCTTGTGGGTATCCAGTATGAGCGTAACGACATAAATTTTGTGAGAAACAAGTTTCGTGTCAGGGGAGATGTGGTGGAGATATTTCCTGCAAATTCTACAGACACTGCCATAAGAGTGGAGTTCTTCGGCGATGAGATAGACCGTATCACAGAAATAAACGTGGTGACTGGCGAGGTGCTTTGCTCACTTGCCCATGCGGCGATATTCCCTGCTTCTCATTATATCGTCAGCCGTGATAAAATGCACGACGCTATCGAAGAGATAAAGCAGGAGCTTGACGAGCGTATCAAGTATTTCAAAGACAACGATATGCTTATTGAAGCTCAGCGTATCGCACAGCGCACCAACTATGACATCGAGATGTTGGAGGAGATAGGCTTTTGCAGCGGTATCGAGAACTATTCCCGTGTGCTTGCAAGACGTCCCGCAGGCTCTACGCCGTTCACTTTGCTTGACTTTCTGCCTGATGATTTTGTGCTTTTCGTGGACGAGTCACACGTTTCTCTGCCGCAGGTGAGAGGTATGTATGCAGGCGACAGGGCGAGAAAACAGACCCTTGTTGACTATGGCTTCCGTCTGCCCTCAGCAATGGACAACAGACCGCTGACCTTTGATGAGTTCTATTCTCATATCAATCAGGCAGTTTTCGTGTCCGCTACCCCAGGACCTATCGAGCAGGAAAGGTCACAGCAGATAGTTGAGCAGGTCATAAGACCGACAGGTCTGCTTGACCCTGAGATAATCGTAAAGCCGACTGAGGGTCAGATAGAGGACTTGCTCAGCGAGATAAATATGCGCACAGCTAAAAATCAGCGTGTGCTGGTCACAACGCTCACAAAGAAAATGGCTGAGGATCTCACAAACTATCTCAAGAGCTTTGACGTAAAGGTGAGATATATGCACCACGATATAGACACTATCGAGCGTATGGAGATAATCCGTGACCTGCGTCTGGGCGAGTTCGATGTGCTTGTGGGTATCAACCTTTTGCGTGAGGGTCTTGACTTGCCTGAGGTAACTCTTGTGGCTATACTTGACGCCGATAAAGAGGGTTTCCTGCGTTCTGAAAGCGCGCTTATACAGACCATAGGCAGAGCCGCTCGAAACGCTGAGGGCAAGGTAATAATGTATGCCGACACGGTAACACGCTCAATGGAAAAGGCTATCACCGAAACGGAGCGCCGTCGTGCGATACAGATGAAGTTCAACGAAGAGAACGGCATAGTTCCGAAAACTATCGTCAAGGATATAAGAGATGTAATAGAGATATCCACCAAGGAAGAGGTGGAATACGAAGCAAGGCAGAAAACAAAGCTTTCAAAGCAGGAAACTGCAAAGCTCATAGAAAAGCTCACAAAGGAAATGAAAGAGGCGGCAAAGCTGCTTGAATTTGAGCACGCCGCATTCCTGCGTGATAAGATAGCGGAGTTAAAGGGCGAGAAGAAATGACAGAGCTTTATTTATCCGATTTGATGAAGCTTGGCGGTATCGACCCTGACGAAGCAGTGCTTATAAGGCACTCTGTCGGCGACATAGCATTTGCAAAATGCTATGAAAACGGCTCTGAGAGCATTGAACAGTATACACGCCTGCAAGCGGAGCATTTTTCTGACGGCTTTAAATATTGGCTGGTTTTCATTGGCGAAAAGGGCAGAGGTGCTAGATTTTTCGGGGCTTATACAGTAAAAGGCAAACACCCTGCCACGCCTGATAATATGCCCACAGGTTTTCCTGTGCCTGAGATGTTTGAAAGAAACGTTTATCAATATGACCTAGAAGCAAACGATTTTCTTTCGGATTATCAGGGAAGATTAGTCATAGATTGGGGCAACGCCGCAGTTGCATGGCACCAAAAAGCCACAAACCCTAAGAAAATAATAGCTGTGAACTCACAAGATTTTGTGGGCTATGATAACTTGATATTGAGCTTTGGACAGCTTAAAGATATTGTTGAAAAGCCTAATGTCTATGATAAATACATCTCAGCCCTGAGTGCTGTAAAAGCTGTTTATCTTATCGCTGACCGAAAAACAGGCAAGCAATATATAGGCTCTGCCACAGGTTCTGACGGACTTTTCGGCAGGTGGAAAGAGTATGTAAAAACTTTTCACGGCGGAAACAGCGGTATAAGAGATTATCTTGCGATATCATCAGATAGCTACAAAGATTTTCAGTTTTCCATTCTTCAGATATTTTCAATGAATGAGTCCAAAGAGAAAATACTGAATTGTGAAGCCTTGTGGAAAAATAAACTTCTGACCAAAGATTTTGGTCTAAATGACAATTAGTGAGAAAATGTAGTGGCGAACAGTGTTCGCCCACCTGCATACCAATATGTGATTTTTCAATACCAAAAGGAGAGTAAAGTTAATAATGCCAATTAACGAGATAGTTATAAAAGGTGCAAGAGAGCATAATCTCAAAAATGTTGATGTTACCATACCGAGAGATAAGCTTGTTGTTATGACGGGTCTTTCGGGTTCGGGTAAATCTTCTCTTGCATTCGATACAATATATGCCGACGGACAAAGACGTTATGTTGAGTCGCTGTCATCTTATGCAAGAATGTTTTTGGGTCAAATGGATAAGCCTGATGTTGACAGCATAGAGGGGCTTTCCCCTGCTATATCCATAGACCAGAAAACTACTTCCAAAAACCCACGTTCAACTGTTGGAACAGTCACCGAGATATACGACTATCTCAGACTTCTCTATGCCCGTATAGGCGTGCCACACTGTCCTGTCTGCGGAAGAGAGATACGTCAGCAGACTGTTGACCAGATAGTGGATAAGATAATGGAGCTTGACGAAGGCACAAAGATTCAGCTTTTAGCTCCTATCATCAGAGGACGTAAGGGCGAGCACACAAAAGAGCTTGACCGTGCCAGAAAGTCGGGCTATGTGAGGGTGCGTATCGACGGCATAACCTATGACCTTTCGGAAGAGATAAAAATAGAAAAAAATAAAAAGCATACTATCGAGATAGTCGTTGACCGACTTGTTATCAAGGAGGGCATAAAGTCACGTCTTACCGACAGTATCGAAACTGTTTCTTCGCTTACAGGGGGACTTGTAGGGGTTGACGTTATCGGCGGAGAGGAAATGCTTTTTTCTCAGAACTACGCTTGCCCTGAGCATGGCGTTTCCATTGACGAGCTGACACCGAGAATGTTCTCTTTCAACAATCCATTTGGAGCTTGCGAGAAGTGTACAGGTCTTGGTGTGTTCAAGAAGATAGACCCTGAGCTTATTATCCCTAACAAAGACCTTTCCATAAGGCAGGGTGCGATAAAAGCAAGCGGTTGGAACAGCCTTGAAGAAGGCTCTATCGCAATGATGTATTTCAACGCAATTTCTGAGACCTATGGCATATCCCTTGACGAGCCTGTGAAAAATCTCGACAAGGATGCTATAGACGTTTTTCTGTACGGCACGCAGGGTCAGAAGCTTCACCTGAAGCGTGGCAATAAGTTCTATAAGGCTGACTATCAGGCTGAATTTGAGGGCGTTATACCAAACCTTGAAAGACGTTACAAGGAGTCCAACAGCGATTGGGCAAAGGCTGATATCGAGGCTTATATGAGCGATGAAAAGTGTCCTGCCTGCCATGGTGAAAGGCTTAAAAAAGAAAGCCTGAGCGTTACAGTTGGCGGAATAAATATCGCAGAGCTTTGTCACAAGTCGGTGGCAAAGGCACTGGAGTTTTTTGAAAACCTTGAAATAAGCGAACGTGACAAGCTTATCGGTGAGCAGATAATAAAAGAGATAAGGTCACGCCTTGGCTTTCTCAAAAGCGTTGGACTGGAATATCTCACCCTGTCACGTTCCGCAGGTACTCTCTCAGGCGGCGAGAGCCAGCGTATAAGGCTTGCAACGCAGATAGGCTCATCACTTGTGGGCGTGCTGTATATCCTTGACGAGCCGTCTATAGGACTTCATCAGCGTGACAATGACAAGCTTATCGCCACACTGAAAAGACTTCGTGACCTTGGCAACACTCTCATAGTGGTCGAGCATGACGAGGACACTATGCGTGCGGCAGATTTCGTGGTTGACGTTGGACCGGGAGCAGGCATTCACGGCGGCGAGATAGTCTGCGCAGGAACTGTTGACGATATAATGAAGTGCAAGCGTTCCATTACTGGGCAGTATCTCAGCGGTGCAAAGAAAATACCTGTTCCTGAAACACGCAGAAAGGGAAACGGCAAGTATCTGAAAGTTATTGGTGCAACACAGAACAATCTGAAAAACATAGATGTTGAGATACCTCTCGGCACTTTCACCTGCGTAACAGGTGTGTCAGGCTCAGGCAAATCATCACTTGTGAACGAGATAATCTATAAGGAACTTGCGGGCAGATTAAATCGTGCGAAAATACGTTCGGGAGCGTTCAAGGAAATGCAGGGGATAGAGCATCTTGATAAGGTAATAGATATTGACCAGTCGCCAATAGGCAGAACGCCAAGGTCTAATCCTGCCACCTATACGGGAGTGTTCACGGATATCAGAGAACTTTTCGCTCAGACCGCTGACGCAAAGATGAAAGGCTACGGCGCAGGACGTTTCTCATTCAACGTCAAAGGCGGAAGATGTGAAGCCTGCGAGGGCGACGGAATAATCAAGATAGAAATGCACTTTTTGCCTGACGTGTATGTACCGTGCGAGGTATGTGGCGGAATGAGATACAACCGTGAAACGCTGGAAGTTAGATATAAGGGCAAGAACATCTATGACGTGCTTGAAATGACAGTGGAAGAGGGCGTTGAGTTTTTCAGTGCTATCCCTAAAATAAGCCGTAAGCTTGAAACACTGTATGAAGTTGGTCTTGGATATGTGAAGATAGGGCAGGCGGCTACAACGCTTTCAGGCGGTGAAGCACAGAGAGTCAAGCTTGCAACAGAGCTTTCAAAGAGAGCCACGGGCAGAACTATATATATCCTAGACGAGCCGACTACAGGACTTCATACTGCTGACGTGCATAAGCTTATAGAGGTATTGCAGAAGCTTGCAGACGGGGGAAATACAGTGCTTGTTATCGAGCATAATCTTGATGTAATAAAGACCGCAGACTATATCATAGACTTAGGACCTGAGGGCGGTGACGGCGGCGGAACTATCGTTTGCACAGGCACGCCTGAGGAAATTGCGGCTTGCGACAGGTCTTATACGGGACAGTATTTGAGGAAGATGCTGTAGCTGTAACAAATGAGGAGTGAGGAATGAGGAGTGAGAATGAGGAATGAGGAGTGAGGAATGAGGAATTGGCATAGCTGACCCTTGTGGCTCTTCAGTACAAAGTAAATGTATGCACTTTGTTTATTCTGCTATGTAATGCAGAGGGGTGCAGAAATGAAACTACCAAACAAAAAATAATCAAAGCGGTGTCGAGAAATAAAACTCACACCGCTTTTTCTATTATCATAAAAGCACCGGCAAAGAGCGTAGCGATTTTGCGGCAGTAGAACCTTTCCCGAATAATCTGTAGGTGCGAACAGAGTTCGCCCGTGCTCAGAACTTGTACAAATTCAGAACTGTAGGGGAGTTTTTTACGTTTGCCAAACAGCGTAATAATCAGGGTTTATTTCTTCGACGGGCGAACAGTGTTCGCCCCTACACATTATTTTAGCAAATACCGAATATACATATTTCGGTGATGAACTTGTTTAAAATAAAGATAAAAAATACCACCTACGGCGTGTCGTTCAGTTTCTTTTTCGTCGTCGCACTTGTGTCTGTCTGCTCAGGTACGCAGGCGGATATGCTCTTTGTTACGCTTATGTGCTGCGCACTCCACGAACTGGGTCACCTCGTACTCATGACCGCTTTCGGAAGCTCACCGCAAGAAATTGTTGTCTATGGAGGCGGTATCCGCATTACTCCTGATAATAAACAGCTGTCGAAATACCACGAGCTTACTGTGCTTTTCGCAGGGCCTGCCGTGAACTTTATGCTCTGCCTGCTAACATATCTAACAAATGGTGGTGGCTTTTTCTGTCAGGTGAATTTTCTGCTTGGTGCGCTGAACCTACTGCCCTTTCGCTATTTTGACGGTGGCAGGATACTCGCCCTGCTTGCTAATGGCAAAGTCTGCGAGTTTTTCAGAGCGGTATTTATTCTGCTCTTAGCGGTGGCTATGATACATATGATACTCCACGGCACTGTGAGCATATCATTTGCCGCAACTTTCTGCTTTATCGTCCTCTCCGAAGTCATATATTAACACTTTGCTTATTGCTTTTGTAATAAATTTTTGGTATAATAATATGAAATGCTTATATATCTGTAGGGGCGAACAGCCCGTTTCACCTCACTTTGTGTATTGCTCTCGCTTTACTGGGTGCGGTGAGATAGTACAGACATTCAATATCGGAGGATAAAACTTTGGAAGAACTGAAAAAGAAAATAGAAAAGCTGCTGCTTAAAGTGCAGCGTCCGTCAAGGTATATCGGCGGCGAGGTGGGCAGCGTTGTAAAGGATAAGGATAAGGTGGACGTGCGGTTCGCTTTCTGCTTTCCTGATACCTATGAGGTGGGTATGTCACACCTTGGCATGAAGATACTATATGGTCTGAAAAATGCCCGTGAAAATTGGTGGTGCGAGCGTGTCTTTATGCCTGAGGAGGACTATAACAAGCTCATGCGTGAGAACGATATCCCTCTTTACGCACTGGAGAGCCTTGACCCTATAAAGGATTTCGACTTCATCGGCTTTACTCTCATGTATGAGCTTTCTTATAATAATGTATTGGAAATGCTCGACCTTGCAGGTGTGCCGGTGCTTGCTAAGGACAGAACTGAGCTTACACCACTTGTTATCGCAGGCGGTCCGTGTGCCTGCAACCCTGAGCCTATGGCTGACTTTTTCGACCTGTTCATACTGGGCGAGGGCGAGGAAGTCAACGTGGAGCTTCTTGAACTTTATGAGAGAATGAAGCCTTTGAAGCCTACTAAGCAGGAGTTTCTAAGAGAAGCCGCAAAGCTTGAGGGCGTTTATGTTCCGTCATTCTATGACGTGGATTACAATGAGGACGGCACTGTGAAGTCTATCACGCCAAACGTCCCTGAGGCTCCTGCAAGGGTCAAAAAGCGTGTTATCAAGGACTTTGACAAGGTATATTACCCTGAGGGCTTTGTTGTGCCGTTCACTCAGATAGTCCATGACAGAGCGGTGGTTGAGGTACTGAGAGGGTGCATAAGAGGCTGTCGATTCTGTCAGGCAGGCTTTATCTACCGCCCGTTCAGAGAGAAAAGCATCGACACCATAAAGAACGAAACTAAGTCCCTTTGCGAGCAGACAGGCTATGAGGAAGTGTCCTTGTCGTCTTTGTCTACGAGCGATTACACTGAGATAAACAAGCTTTTGGAAAATCTTGTGGAATACACCGACGGCGAGCAGATAAACCTTTCACTGCCTTCGCTGCGAATAGACAATTTCAGCGAAGAGCTTTTGGAGAAAATAAAGTCCGTAAGAAAAAGCGGTCTGACCTTTGCTCCGGAAGCCGGCACACAAAGGCTTCGTGACGTAATAAACAAGAACATCACCGAGGAGGAGATAATGCGTACCTGCCGCACTGCCTTTGAGGGCGGATACAGCACCGTAAAGCTTTATTTCATGCTTGGTCTGCCAGAGGAAACCCTTGAGGACGTTGAGGGTATCGCAAAGCTTGCTCAGAAAGTCCTTGACCTTTATTACGAAACGCCAAAAGAAAAGCGTGGCAAGAGCGTGCAAATATCAGTTTCTACTGCAACGTTCGTACCAAAGCCTTTTACTCCGTTCGAGTTCGAGCCGCAGGCAACTCCCGAGGAGATAAAAGAGAAACAGGAACACCTTTTCAAAAGTCTTACAAGCCGTAAGATACGCCTTAGCACTCACCAATCTTATACATCTATATTGGAAGCAGTTCTTGCAAGGGGTGACAGACGTCTTGGTAAGGCAATATACACCGCATGGAAAAAGGGTTGCTATCTTGACGGCTGGGACGAGCATTTCAAGGCTGACAAGTGGCAGGAAGCATTTGAGGAGTGCGGGCTTGATACAAGCTTCTATGCTCACCGCAGACGTTCTTATGACGAGATAGCGCCGTGGTCGCACCTTGATTATCTTGTGAGCCACGAGTTTTTCGTTCGTGAGAACAAGAAAGCACATCAGGCAGTGACTACAAGAAACTGCAAAGAGGGATGTTCGGGCTGTGGCATAAAATGCGAATACGGAGGTGTTTACTGTGGCAAACGCTGAGCCGAAGAATGTAAATCTACGTTTGGAGAGATTTGAATACAGAGCGGTATTTTCAAAAACAGGCAGGGCGAAATACATTTCTCATCTTGACCTTATGAGAGCCTTTCAGCGAGTGTTCAAAAGGGCGCATCTGCCAATATGGCACACTCAGGGTTTCAATCCCCATGTGTATATAATGTTCCCGCTTGCATTGCCCCTTGGCACTGACAGCAGGGTAGAGATAATGGACTTTGCTCTCACGGAGGATATCCCATACAACGAGGTCTTGGAGCGAATGAATGCACAAACGCCTGTTGGTCTGGAGATAGTGAGCGTTTCAAAGCCTGAGCATAAGCATACCGACATTACAGCGGCGGAGTATGTGGCAAGGCTGAAAACCGATAAGAGCGTACATGAAGTGGCGGAGCTTTTCGGCAAGTTCATGGCACTTGACAAGATAGAGATAGAAAAGCGAACCAAGAAAAAGACTATCAATCTTGTGGATATAAAGCCGCATATCACAGTGCTTGACAGCAAAGAGCTAGAGGACAGCTTTGAGGTGACATTAAAGCTGCCCTGCGGAAGTTCCTTCAATCTTAATGTGAACGTAGTCATAGACACGTTCTGTGAGCGTTATGGTATAGAAATATCGGAAATTTATACAGAACGTACAAAAATACTCATGGCAAATGGCGAAAATTTTATATAAATATCCTTGCAAAAGGTTTTGAGATGTGGTATAATATTAAAGCATTTGAATTACCGTCGGTTCTTCCGACGAGAGTTAATGCCACGCCTTTGAACGAAAGGCACGACATTAAAGCGGGCAGTCCTCTGGCTTTGCAGCGATAGCTGCCATAAAGCGAATGAATGTCTGAAAATATTAAGGAGGAATTTAAAGTGGACGCTTTAAAGCAGATTTCTAATTCAAGCCTTAAATCCGAGGCACCTGTTATCAATGTTGGTGATACAGTAAAGGTACACGTAAGAATTACAGAGGGTGACAAGTCCAGAATCCAGGTATTCGAGGGCACAGTTATCGCTAAGAAGCACGGTGGAATCCACGAGACTTTCACAGTTCGTAGAGTAGCTCACGGCTGTGGAATCGAGAGAGTTTTCCCTGTTCATTCACCTGTAGTTGAAAAGGTAGAGGTTGTACGCAGCGGTAAGGTTCGCCGTGCTAAGCTCTATTATCTCCGTGACAGAGTTGGTAAGGCAGCTAAGGTCAAGGAAGCTATCAGATAATTCTTTCTATAAAAACGAGTCGGCTTTGGTCGGCTCTTTTTTTATCCATTGCCGCTTTGGCTATGGAAAATCCTTATTGTCAAATTGTACAAAATATCAGCACATGATTTGTGCAAACAAATGATTTATATTTTAATTTGGCAACATTTCTGCAATTGTTGCATTTTTTATGCAACAAAAAAGGTCTTTTTCGGGATAAGTAGAGGGGGATAATTGCCCTCGATCCACAGAGAAAGGACGATAAAAATGGCAAAGAATTTTCACACAGACAACAAAGCGTTCATGCTTTACAAAGACTGGGAGGACATTTTTCAGGCACTTGACAGCAGCGAAGAGATAGGGGAGCTTGTCATGGCGCTGTTTGCTTATGCAAAGAGGGGAGAAACTCCAAAGCTTTCAGGCGGAGCAAAGATAGCGTTTCTTATGATGAGGGCTGCTATCGAGCGTGATGGCATTGCATGGGAAGAGACGTGTGCTCAAAGGAGCGAGTGCGGTAAAAAGGGCGGCAGACCTAAAAAGTCTGATGAGTCAGGGAATACTGATGAAAAAGCTGAGCAGACAGCTGCATCAGCAGATAATGCAGAAGAAAAACCTCAGGGTATAAATGATACCGCAGAAAAACCAAAAGCTTTTTCACAAACCAAAAGGTTTTCAGAAAAAGCAAAAAAAGCTGATAAAGATATAGATATAGATAAAGACAAAGATACAGATATAGATATAGATACAGATATAGACAAAGACAAAGATAAAGATAAAGCTATAGATAAAGAGAAAAAGAAAGACGCAGGGACAGCGGAGTCTGTCGTCAGGTCTTTCGGCACACACAAAAATATAATGCTCACATCAGAGCAGTATAACGAGCTTGAAAGCAGGTGTCGGTCTGTCGGTCTGTCTTTAGAGAGCTATATATCTAAATTATCTCAATGGCTGTTTACCAAGGGCAGGCACTGCACAGACCCATACCGCATAATCTCAGGCTGGCTTGACAATGATTCAAAGAGAAAGACTGCGGCAAAGCCCAAAGAAAGACAAGGCTGCGATCTGTCGTGGTATGACGACTTTGCCATGAATGTTGATCTGTCAAAGTTCCTGTAGGGGGTGTTTTGCTGTACTTGCCATATCTGCACGATGTATGTGTAGGGGCGAACGCTGTTCGCCTGTCGAAGTAGCAAACCCTGATTATTACATTGTTCGGTAGATGTAATAACTATCCCACCGCATCTACAATTCAGAATTATGGCAAATTCTGAGCACGGGCGAACACTGTTCGCCCCTACAGATTATTCGGGAGAGTTTGTCATGCCGCAAAATCGCTACGCTCGGTGCTTGTGCACAACTCTGTTCAGCTATGCTCATTCCTCATTCCTCATTTCTCATTCCTCACTTAAACCCTCCGCTCCCCCTATCTCAAAGAAATTTTCCTTACCCCCTTGTAATTTGTTTTGAAATTTGATATAATAAATCTATATGAGTATTTGACGGCTTTTGTCGTCTTTGGATAAAGGATCGAGGCTTTTATGGACGATAATAAAAAATTCGGCGACGTTTCTCAGGAGGATATTGACAAGGCTAAAAAAGCCGCCCCTGACGACCTAAAGGAAAAGCAGCCCGTGAATGTTATGGACGAGGTCTTTGAATGGGCTGAGTCTTTCGTGTTCGCTATGTTTGTGGTGATACTGATATTTACTTTCTTCTTCAGGATAGTTCTTGTTCAGGGTCCTTCTATGCGTGAGACCTTGCAGGATCAGGACAGACTTATAATCACTCACATAAATTATACACCCCAAAAGGGCGATATCGTTGTTATCAACAGTGAAAAGCTCGGCAAAACTATCATCAAGCGTGTTATCGGCACAGGCGGTGATAAGGTTGTCGTTGATTATAATAACAATACGGTTACTGTCAACGGTAAGGTCATTTCAAATGACAATATCAGGGAAGCTATGTATAACACTAATCTCTTTGATGAGAAATATGAAGTGGAAGAAAATGTTTTTGAGTATGACGTGCCTGAGGGCAAGCTGTTCGTTATGGGCGATAACAGAAATAATTCCACAGACAGCAGAAGGATAGGCTTTATCGACCCCTCCGACGTGCTTGGCAAGGCAGTTTTAAGGCTTTATCCATTTGACGGCTTTGGTAAGGTAAGTTGAAAAAGCAGGGCAAAAGAGCTGTTGATAATCTGTTCGACTTTCTTGAGATCATAGTCATGGCAATGTTCGTGGTCGTGCTTGTTTTTACTTTTGTGTTTAGAACAGTGAATGTACAAGGACAGTCAATGCAGGACACTCTTTTTGAAAATGATTCTCTTGTTATATCAAAACTGTTTTATACGCCAAAGCAGGGGGATATAGTTGTGGTCAACTCGTCTGTTCTTGACAATAGGATAATCAAACGTATCATTGCCGTAGAAGGGCAAAAGGTCGAGATAGACAACAAGTCGGCTATAGTCAAAGTCAACGGAGCAGTGCTTGATGAGAGCTATATTAAGTGCGACGGCAGCTTTGATGATGAGTATTTTGATGAAAGATACTATAATAAAGAAAGTGAAGTTTATGAATATGAAGTGCCTGCGGGGTGTTGCTTTGTAATGGGCGACAACCGAAATCATTCCACAGACAGCCGTGTGATAGGATATGTGCCTTATGACGAGATAGTCGGCAGAGTTCTGTTTCGATTTGCGGCAGGCAATGATGAGGGCGTTGGTAAGGTAGATTGAGTTAGAGTAAGGAGGAAGATATGAGCGAAGTATCTCACGTTCAGTGGTTTCCTGGACATATGGCAAAAACACGCCGCATAATGGCGTCAAATCTAAAGCTTGTGGACGCAGTGGTGGAAATAACTGACGCTCGTATCCCGTTTTCAAGCAGAAACCCTGAAATGAAGCGTATCGTAGGTTCAAAGCCAAGGCTTGTGCTTCTCAACAAGGCTGATTCAGCCGACCCTGAGGTAACGGCAATGTGGCTGGACTATTATGCAAAGCAGGGAATAACAGCACTTGCTACAGATTGTAGGAGTGGCAAAAACGTAAGCAAGTTTTATGGAAAGCTCAAAGAGCTTTTAAAGGACGATATTGAGAAATGGAATGCCAAGGGTATGTCCGGCAGACCTATAAGAATAATGATAGTCGGTATACCAAACGTTGGCAAGTCGTCATTTATAAACAGACTTGCAGGGTCAAGGCTTGCAAAAGTCGAGGACAGACCGGGTGTTACAAGAGGCAAACAGTGGGTAAAGCTTGACGAGGGCTTTGAGCTTTTGGATATGCCGGGTGTGCTGTGGCCTAAGTTTGAGGATAAGCTTGTTGGCGAAAGGCTCGCATTTACAGGCGCAGTCAAGGACGATATCATGGACATGGAATATCTTGCCTGCCGTCTGCTGGAGTTTTTGAAAGAGAACTATCCTGAGCTTATCGAGAAACGTTATGGCATCAGAACAGATGATATAGAGCCTGCTGACGAGGAAACTATCGGCTGTGTGGTAGGCTTTGAGCTTCTTGAAAGAATAGGCAGAAAGCGTGGCTTTTTAGTTTCTGGTGGAGAGATAAATACCGAAAGGGCAGCCATTACAGTTATGGACGAGTTCAGAAACGGTACTCTCGGCAGACTTACTCTTGAAAAGCCAAAGGGGTATTGATATGACGCTCAGCGAGTTTGACAACGAGATAAGAAAAGATCATAACGTGGTGTGCGGCTGCGATGAAGCTGGCAGAGGTCCTCTTGCAGGAGATGTGTTTGCAGCGGCTGTGATATTTGATAAGGACACAGTTATAGAGGGGATAAACGACAGCAAAAAGCTTACAGCGAAAAAGCGTGAGGAGCTTTTTGATGAGATAATGGAAAAAGCAGTTGACTTTTCTATACAGACCGCAACAGTGGAAGAGATAGAGGATATAAATATACTTAACGCCGCAATGCTTGCAATGAAAAGAGCGGTAGAGGATATGGATACAAAGCCTGACGTCTGCCTTATTGACGGGAACAAGACCCCTGAGGGTCTTGAATGTCCTGCCATAGCGGTGGTAAAGGGAGATGCCAAAAGTCAGGCAGTGGCGGCGGCTTCAATTCTTGCAAAGGTCGCAAGGGACAGGTATATGGAGCAAATGGCTGAGCTTTATCCTGAGTATCGGTTTGAGAAGCATAAGGGCTATGGCACAAAGCTCCACTATCAGATGATAGACCAGTATGGCCCTTGCGGGATACATAGAATGAGTTTTCTCAAAAAGTATTATGCAAAGAAAAATGGGCATTGACCATACCCAGCGCCGAAAGGCTGGCAATATCGGGGAGGACGCAGTTTGCGGCTTTCTTGTAAGACACGGGTATGAGATAATAAAGAGGAATTTTACCGTCAGAGGCGGTGAAATAGATATAATCGCAGAGAAAGCGGATATCATAGCCTTCGTGGAGGTCAAAACTAGGGAGCATGGCTCTCTTACCTCCGCTGAAGAAGCTGTTGATCCGGTCAAGCAGCGGCGTATCGTTCAGACAGCACAGGCTTTTTGTAAGGGGATTTTAGAGCCTGTGTGCTGTCGGTTCGATGTTGCGGCGGTGGAGCTGGAGAACGGCAGAGTCAAAAAGCTGAGATATTATGTGAACGCTTTTGATGCAAGTATGAAATAAAGACCATGGGTCGGATATGCCGAACGAACTGTGTCTGTAGGGGCGAACACTGTTCGCCCGTGACGTGGAATGTTAGACATTATCTGAACAAATGGTCTGTAAATAGCCGACACCTGTCGGACATCTAAAACAAGAAGGGTTGTTGTTTATGTTTTACAAAAGTACAAGAAACAGCGAAGTAAAGGTTTCGTCTGCACAGGCGATAGCACAGGGCATTTCTGAGGACGGCGGTCTTTTCGTTCCGTCTGAGATACCTGCCATAACACTTGATGATATCAAGGCTCTTGGCGAAAAAAGCTACGCTGAGAGAGCATTTTTCGTTTTCTCAAAGTACCTCACAGATTTCACAGAGGCTGAGATACGCTACTGTGTAGAGGGTGCTTACAACACAAAGAATTTCGACACAGACAATATCGCAGAGCTTGCTCACCTTTTTGACGGCACTTATATGCTTGAACTGTGGCATGGTCCAACTTGTGCATTTAAGGATATGGCTCTCCAGATACTTCCATATCTGCTCACGACTTCTATCAAGAAGCTTGGCGTTGACAAGAAGGTGGTTATCCTCGTTGCTACATCAGGCGACACAGGTAAGGCTGCTCTCGAGGGCTTCAAGGACGTTGAGGGTACAGAGATACTCGTGTTCTATCCAGAGGACGGCGTTTCAGCTATGCAGAAAAAGCAGATGACAACTCAGGAGGGCGGCAACGTTGGCGTTTGCGCTATCAAGGGCAACTTCGACGACGCTCAGACAGGTGTTAAGACTATCTTCACAAGCAAGGAAACTGCCGACAAGCTTGCTGAGAACGGCATGATGTTCTCCTCTGCAAACTCTATCAACTGGGGCAGACTTGCACCACAGATAATCTACTATGTATCTACATACGCTCAGCTTGTTGCTGACGGCGAGATCGAGCTTGGTGACAAGATAAATATCGTTGTTCCAACAGGCAACTTCGGTAATATCCTTGCAGGCTACTATGCAAAGCATATGGGCGTTCCTGTTAATAAGCTTATCTGCGCTTCAAACGCAAATAACGTCCTCACAGACTTTATCAAGACTGGCGTTTATGACAGAAATCGTCCGTTCCACACAACTATCTCTCCTTCTATGGATATCCTTATCTCTTCAAACCTTGAAAGACTTCTCTATCACCTTAGTGGTTCTGACGACGCTCAGATAAGAGAGTGGTTCGGCAGCCTTTCCAAGACTGGCAGATATGAGGTAACAGACGAAGTGAAGAAGGCTATCGCTGACGAGTTCTATGCAGGCTGCTGCGACGATGAGCAGACAAAGGCTTGCATCAAGGAGATATATGACGAGTATTCATACACCTGCGACACTCACACAGCCGTTGCAGTAAAGGTATACAAGGACTATGCAGCTGCTACAGGCGACAAGACAAAGACTGTTATCGCTTCAACAGCAAGCCCATATAAGTTCTCAGGCTCAGTTCTTGCAGCTATCGGTAAGGATACAAACGCTGACGAGTTCGGTCTTGTTGACGAGCTTGCCGAGGTTTCAAAGATACCTGTTCCTGCTTCACTTGCTGCACTTAAGGATAAGGAAGTAAGATTCACAAAGGTGATCGACAAGGCTGATATGAAGGACTACATCTACTCAGCTCTGGGTATTTGATATGTACCCGTCCGACTATTGTCGGGCGGAGGTCAGCGCACAGCGTATGTCCACTGACCATGGCAAGGGAAATTAGCCTCTTGCCTTGAATGTCTTGCACTCTGTTTCGTCACAGCAGTTAGGGTCGGTGCAGGTACAGCCTACATTGATCTTGCCTGCGGTACATTCGCAGTTGTTGTTGTTGTAAACGCATTTGTCTACGTTGCAGTGGATACCGTAAATTCTATCCTTCTCCATTTGTACATCGCTCCTTCCGCAGCTTTTTGCTGCAAAAGTAGTATGCGCATGAGTGGTCGGGATAATACATGAAGTTTCTGGAATGGAGGAAAAACCGTGAGCCTATTTGCCATTGCCGACTTGCATTTGTCGCTGGGTACAGATAAACCAATGGATATATTCGGCGGCTGGTCTGACTATGTGACAAAGCTTGAAACAAACTGGCAGAACAAAGTTCGTCCTGAGGACACTGTGGTGATACCTGGTGACATCTCGTGGGGAATGAATTTTGAGCAGTCGAAAAAAGACTTCGAGTTCATAAATAAGCTCAACGGCAGAAAAATAATATCCAAGGGCAATCACGATTATTGGTGGAACACCAAGAATAAAATGGATAAATTTTTCGCGGAAAACGGTTTTGATACCATAAATATCCTGCATAACAATCATTACAGCTATGAGGGCTTCGGCATATGCGGAACGAGAGGCTGGATAAGCGATAACGGCGAACCTGCGGATCAGAAGGTTCTGGCAAGGGAAGCAGGCAGACTTGCGCTCTCGATCGAG
>OGZW01001176.1_pt1 | contig 21312 bp, 17 predicted proteins | sample 1577001 | NCBI WGS metagenome assembly OGZW01 (sample SAMEA3541519, study PRJEB24748) | human gut metagenome | biome: human gut; feature: human-associated habitat; material: faeces | place: China | collected 2012 | reverse complement strand
TTACATATGGAACATTCGATTTATTACATGCAGGACATATTAATCTTTTAAGGAGAGCAAAAGAATTAGGAGATTATTTAATTGTAGTTGTTTCAACGGATGAATTTAATTGGAATGAAAAGCAGAAAAGATGTTATTTTTCTTATGAGGAAAGAAAAAAATTAGTTGAAGCAGTTAGATATGTTGATTTAGTTTTGCCAGAAGAGAACTGGGAGCAAAAACTTTCTGATATTAAGGAATATAAGGTGGATACATTTGTTATGGGAGACGATTGGAAAGAAAAGTTTGATTTTTTAAAGAAATATTGTGATGTTATTTATTTACCAAGAACAGAAGGAATTTCAACGACAAAAATTAAACAAGATTTAGGATTTAAAAATTGATATTATCATTTTTATGAACTGAAAGGTAAAAAATATATATGAATGGAAAAATTAATGCGTTTATATCGAATAAATTATATTCAAAAATCCCAGTGGGGGGGATAAGAAATAGATTATATAGTGTATTATTAAATGCAGAAAATATTAAAATTGGCTGGAATATACATATAGATAATATAAATAATATTTTCATAAAAAGAAATGTACTTATTAATAGTTGGTGTAAGTTTATTACTGGTGGATCACCTAAGGATATAGCAATAACAATTGGGGAAAATAGTTTTTTAGGACCTAATTGTTTGTTAACAACAGTGACACATGAAATTGGTAATAGTGATCAACGTGCAGGAGTTAATTTATATAAATCTATTAAGATAGATGAGGGATGTTGGCTAGGAGCTAATGTCACAGTTCTTCCAGGTGTAACTATAGGTAAGGGGTGTATTGTTGGGGCAGGTTCACTTGTTAATAAATCATTAGAGGAAAATTATATGTATGCGGGTGTTCCAGCAAGAAAAATAAAATATTTGGGAGATAAATGAAGAAATACGAATAATGTAATGAGAAGTATTTTCATTTAAGCATAAAAAGGAAGAGATTTAGGATGCAAAACTTCAAGTTTTGGAGATAGTTGGGAAATAGCCAATAAGATGTGATACGTAGTAATCATGTTTTATTGGCTATAATTATTTTTATTTAATAAGTAATATGTGATATACTGTTAAGTATGAAAAACAAAAAGAGGAAGAATTTGATATGTGTTTGAAATTAAAGAATAAAATATTGCAAGTAATAGAAATCATAAGCAACTATGGGCTGATATTTGCAATATATAAGTTTATATTATTTATAATAAAAAATTTATTTAGAAGATTAATATTTGATATAAAACATTATAGGAATGATTATAGAAAAATTGAAGCAAGAAAAAAATATTTAAATTATTTTCAAGAAAAATGGGAAAAAACAGCAAATAAAAATGATAGAATGTTTTATAAGCTCTTGGAAGAAGATTACAAAATAACATGTAGAAAAATAAAGAAGAATAAAAGAAAAAATTTCAGTATGAAATTTATTTGTTTATTTTTACCAGTTATCATTTTTACTGTAGGATTTATAGTAATAATTATTTTGGGAAATCAAAATAATATTCAAATATCGAGAGGAATATATAAACCAAATTGGAAATTCAATTTGTATATTACTGGTTATTACATAATTTTGTTAGTCTTAACAAGAATATTTAGCCGATGGATAAATGTTAAAAAATATCAGGAAACATGGATTAGACATTCCACACATAGATATGAACTAGATGAAGAAATGTTTAAATTTGTTGAAAAGATGGAATGTTATGAAGAATTAAATATAGAAGAACGGAAAAAAGTTTTTAAAGGGAATATTTTAAAATTATGGAATAAAGATCAAAAAAAGTTTGACGAAAATATGAAAGATGAAGAAAAATTGAAAGATCTTTCAATGGATATTAAAAAAGATCTTGGAAATATAAGTAATAAAGTAACAGGATAAAAATTAATAAGATTAACAAAGGGGAGAATACGATGAATAGAAAATCTAAATTGAAAATTAATAAGGGTGAAGAATTTAAAATAGCAATCAAAGATATTAAAGATGGAGATACTATTTTTTATGATCAATATAAGCAAGCATTAAAAATGTTGGGAACTATTGTTAAAACTTCAGAGATAATACAAGAAAAAGAGCAGGAAGATAGAAACAAAAATTGGCAAAGTGAAGATTATGAAAATAATATTATTGCGTTTTGTGGGGAAAGAGGAGAAGGAAAAAGTAGTGCTATGTGCACTTTTATAAAATCATTAAGTAATATTGATGAAGAAATATTAGATGATATGCAAATAGAATCAGAGAGTATTAAGAATACATATTTTGACGAACCTATTATTATAGATCCATCACAATTTGATAATGTACATAATATATTAGATATTGTATTAGCTAAAATTTATGAAAAATTTAAAGAAGATTATGAGAAAAATGAAGAAATATCAGAGAGGCGAAAAGAGGAGCTATTAAATCAGTTTCAAAAAGTTTATAGACAGGTTTCAATGATTAATAATCAATCAAAGATGTTAGATGATGAATTTGATTATGAAGGTAATATTGGAAAATTATCTAAATTAGGAGAAAGTACTAGATTAAAAACAAGTCTGAAAAAACTCTTAGAACTTTATTTGGAATTTAGAAAGAATATTGGAAATGGAAAGAAGAAAGGAAATCATCAGATAATTATAGCAATTGATGATTTGGATTTATGCAGTGCGAATGCATATAAGATGGCTGAACAGATTAGAAAATATCTGATTTTACCACAGATTGTAATTGTTATGGCAGTAAAAATAGAGCAGTTAGAATTGTGTGTACAAGAAAGAAATTTAATAGATTTTGAGAAAGTTTTTAAAGCATATGAAAAAAGCAATGAGGATAATAATAAAAATAATTCGAAAATTTATGGTGAAATCTTTGGAATGGCAGAACGTTATGTTTCAAAATTAATACCAAAGGCAAGAAGAATTTATTTGCCGAAAGTTCAAGATTTGGAAAAAACGGATATTATATATCAAGGGAGTGATAATGAGGATGATAAAATATGGTCATCTGATGATAGTGAGGAAAATAGTTTAGTTGAAAAGGTATTAAAATTGATTACTGAGAAGACTGGTATGATATTTTTATCTGAAGAGAGTGGAACGAGTTATTTGCTTCCAGATAATTTAAGAGATATGGTTAATTGGATTGTGCGTTTAGCAGATATGAAAACGCCAAGTAATAAAGATGAATATTTAGTAAATATACAGAAATTTTATGAATTATTTGAGATAGGAACTTTGGATAAAGAATTATACGGAGAATTAGGAAATGAGTTAAAAGCTATGTGGAAAATGGATGTTGTTCATACTCATGTTAATGCAAAGAAATTATTGGATAGAATTGAGGGAGAACTTGTAAATTCAGATAAGATAACATCTTGTGGAGAAAGAGAAATAGAGTTATTTCAAGTTATGAAAAAATTAGAATATGTAAAAAGGAAGGTATTTGATTATCAAAAAGAAAGAAAAATTTCTAATATAAAAAGCTTGTATACAATTAAGATGAATCAATTAAAGGAAGAAGGAAAATTATTTGATATAAAAGGATTTGTAAATGGATATCTTTGGGGAGATAGTTTTCTAACTATTATGCCAAGAGTAAAATTAGAGAACAATAGTTATTTGAATCGTGGAAGATTTGAAGTTAGGACAATTGATTTGTATAATAAAATATCAAATGAATTATTATGGGATGGATTTGTAGATCGATTGGAAGCTTCGAGAGATGGTATAATAAGAGTAAATAATATATCACAAAATCTACTATATAGGAAAGAGAATGTTTTGCTATGGATATTAATAGGTTTATTTTGTAATATTACTTCTATAGAAAAACAAAGTGATGGTATTGGTAAAAAGATTTATCAGAATGATGAAAGCATTATATATAATAATAGTAATTTAAGAAAAGAAGTGGAGGTTAGTCTCGAAAATTATATTATTGGAATATGCAACATAGATGGATTATATAATAAAATTAATATGAAAAAGTTAAATATAGAACAAGAAGAATTTTGTGGAGTGGCAGCAGATATAAAAGAAAATAATAAGGAAATTATTAAGTGTATGAAAAGAATTGTTGCTAATATAGATATGGCATTAGCAATACATGAATATTGTAAAGAGCATAATGAATATAAAGAATCAACAGATACAAAAAAAGAAAGAAGCAAAGAAATAGTTAATAAATTATTAAAAAACATTTATGATTATTTTGAAAAGAGAAATATTAAAATTGGAATTCCAAAAGAACAGTTTACAGAATTAAAACTTAGTGACAACATAACAATTAATATAGGGGCAATATACGCTAGTTTGATTGAATGTGGTAAGGATAATTTACAAAGAAAAGAGAAAGAAGAATTTGAAAAGTTAAAAAATATGTTTAATAATATATTTGAAGAAAAATCAGATGTATATAATGGCAATGAAAAGCAAAGATTTTCTTCATATTTAAAAAATATTACAGCTGAAAATGCAAAACTGAATTTAGAAAAGATGGCTGGAAATATTCTTTATCTAAGGAAAGGAAATTTCCTTGTATGGAAAGAAAACAAGATAAATGAATTGCAAGAGAAAATACAAGAATTATATTTAAAAGTAATTGAAGTATATGTAAATGATAAAAGCCGAGAATTAAATCAAGAAATTATTCAAACATATCGGAAATTAGCTGTTGAAGAAAAAGATTTATTAGATCAAATAAATGATGAAGTACAATAAAGAATACGGAGGAACGTATGGATATAGAAAATGGGAATTTGAAAATTTTATTTCAAAAGATTCCATATACATACATAAATGAAAATAATCTAAAAAAACCAAGAAAGCATAATTATTATAAAGTTGATAAAGAATTGTATTTGAAACAGGCATCAAATATATTTCCACAATATTCAAAGGATGAGCATGAACATAATTATTATCTGCTTGAACAGGATATAAAAGATAAATATACTGATAATAAAAATGTTTTTCAATATGTGATTAGTGTATCGGATAAATTATTGGTTTATGATGGAAATGAAGTTTTATGTAAATTTGATCAGTTATTAAGATGGAGAGAAATTTCATTTCAATTTGGACAAGATTTTTTTGTTTGTGCTTTTCGGGCGGCGAAAGACATAAATTATGATAATAGAACTAAATTCTTTGCGTGGAGACCTATTATAAGAAGTGATAATAATAGATTACATAATATATTAAATCGAGGAATGGCAGAAAATCATTTTCATCTGGGTGGCTCAACTAAGATTTTCGAATTAAACTGGATTTGCCTTATGAATTTGATTGAGGGAAGACGACATGATTTTAAAAAGATAGAAAGAGGATTACAAGAGTATTATTCAGATCGATTGGATATGGAAGAACGCAAAGAAGAGCTTTACGTTGAATGTGAGAAAGCAGCATTGATACGCGTATACCTTTTTGTTTGTTTAAAGAATAATGAATTTGTAAAGGGTGTAGCGAAAAAATTATTAAAGCGAGAAAAAATGATAGAGTCCAATATTGCGAAGATTCAGGATTTAATTGTAATGTGTAAAACTCGCTTTGGTGCTTCGATAAAAGGTGAAGGTATTTTAGATTATGCACTGGAAAAGAATATGATGGATTGCAATGACAATGAATGTCGCATTCTGGCTGGAGAGAGACGATTTTTGTATGATTGCTATAGAGCAATATTGGAAGATAAATTTGACGACAAACAAAAAAACTATTTTTATAAGTATTTATGTATTCGAACACACTTTAGAGGTGAAATGATACAGATTAATAAAAGGGTTGGATTTACAAATTTTCAACAATATCAGAGGCGAAAGCAATATTTTATACAAGGAGAAAAACCATACGAAAAAGAATTAGTAAGGTTAGCGCTGAATGAATCTTTAAATAAAGATAATATAGTATCTTTAGAAGCTAGAATATGTCCAGGAAAGACTTCTTTAGAAATGGAAAAAGAATTTTATAACTTTAATTCGATTGTTGAAGAAGTTGAAGATGAAGAGAAACAGAAAAAATTGTTTTATGTATTACATTTCCCAAAGATAAAAGATAAAGATTTCTGTCCAGGAATGCCAAGAAATTATAATGCGAGACGTGCAGCAGAATCAGGGATGAAGAGTGTTGTTGCTTTTTTTGAAAGAAATGCAAAATTTAATGATGGCGTAAGAGGAATAGATACTTGCGCTAGTGAGTTGGATTGTCGTCCGGAAGTATATGCACAAATATACAGATATTTATCAGATATTATTGTACAAGATAAAAATGGAGGGGTACTAGAAAGTGGAAATCAAAAAAGAAAACTGAAGATGACATATCATGCAGGAGAAGATTTCCTTGATCTTACAGATGGACTTCGAGCAATTGATGAGGTTATACGATTTTGTGGACTTCACAGAGGCAGCAGAATTGGACATGCTTTAGCATTAGGTTTAAATCCATACAAATATTATGAGTATAAAAATTGGGAAGTGATATTAACAAAGCAGATATTGTTAGATGATTTAGCGTGGATACTTAATCAAGCAAAAGCAATTGGATGTATGACAGACTATGAGTTAAAAATGAAATTGGAAAGTCAATTCCATACCTTATATAATGAAATTTATGAGAATAATATTACAAGTGAATATCAGGTTTCTATTAGAGATTATTATTGTAGTTGGAAACTAAGGGGCGATAATCCAGAATTGTATAGACTAAGTGAAAAAGAGTTTTTACAGAGAATGAGATACCCAGAAAAGACTATGTCAAAGTACCAAAGATATGAGTTTAATTCTTATAATGAAGATGAAATTAATGTTATTAGGAGAAATAAAAACATTCGAAATTTGTATTTTGCATATCATTATAATAAAAATGTTAGAAAAAAGGGAGAAGAAAGAATCAGATTTAAAGTGGATTGTAAGTATGCAGAATTAATTTTTCAAGTACAAAATAATATGATTCGTAAATTTGTAGATGAAGGAATAGCAATAGAAACCAACCCTTCTTCTAATTATTTAATTGGTACAATAAAGAAATATGATGAGCATCCGATTTTTAGATTTAATTCAAGAAAACTAAAAAAGGTAGAACCTAATATGCAACTTAGCGTATCAATTAATACAGATGATCAGGGAGTTTTTGATACTTTATTAGAAAATGAATATGCATTAATGGCATTGGCGTTGAAGAAAAAGAAAGATAAAAATAATAATAAAATTTATGACATTGAAGATATCTATGAATGGATAGATTATGTTAGAAAGATGGGAATTGAACAGAGCTTTAAAAGCGATATTAGAAATTAAAAAATTAGCTATCAAGGAAAGGATAAATCACAATTAAGAAGTCAAAATTAATTTTGAAAACTTAAGCACTCCTGTAATTCAAAAGAACTTAAGTTCCCAGGGACATTAAGAAATCAGTCAACAAAGTAAATTGTTATATTGAATAAAAAATACGAAAAAATTTGAAAAATAGGTTCACTTTTTATAAAAAAGGAACTTTTATATTGTAAAGGGGAGAAAATACGAATGAATACAACATTAATTATCATGGCAGCAGGAATCGGCTCTAGATTTGGAGAAGGAATCAAACAGTTAGCCCAGATGGGACCAAATGGAGAAATCATCATGGATTATTCCATTCATGATGCAAAAGAAGCAGGATTTAATAAAGTAGTCTTTATTATCCGCAAAGACATTTTCAAGGAGTTTGAAGAGATCATTGGAAACAGGATCAAAGAACAGATCGATGTAGAATATGTATTTCAGGAAGTTGATGATCTGCCAGAAGGTTTTGAAGTACCAAAAGGAAGAACAAAACCATGGGGAACAGGACAGGCAGTCTTATGCTGCAAAGATGTAGTGAAAGAACCATTTGTGATCATCAATGCAGATGACTATTATGGAAAAGAAGCATTTGTGAAACTGCATGATTTCTTAGTATCAGAAGAAGACCTTGGAAGAGAATTTACCATGGGAATGGGCGGATTCATTTTAAAGAACACATTAAGCGATAATGGAACTGTGACCAGAGGAGTCAGTGTTGTCGATGAGAATGGTTTATTAAGTCAGGTACATGAGACAACAGGAATCGAAATGGGAGAAGACGGACAGATCAAATGCGACAGCGAAGAAGTACAGAAATGGATCAGTCCAGAAGATAAAGTATCCATGAACATGTGGGCAGGATATCCAGAATTTTTGGATTTCTTAGCAGACGATTTCAAAGATTTCCTTGTGAATGTGGAAGAAGGAGATTTAAAGAGTGAATATCTGTTACCAAATATCGTGGATAAGCTTTTGAAAGAAGAAAGAGCGAACGTGAAGGTGCTGGAGACACAGGATCGTTGGTTTGGAGTTACATATAAGGAAGATAAAGAAACTGTGCAGGACGCTTTTAGGGAGTTAATCTCTGATGGGGTTTATGCGGAGAAGCTTTGGGAGTAGATAAGAAATATTTAGCCAATGTAATTTTAATTATATTGGCTATGTTTGGTTATTAAAGAAAATTAGAGGAAAGTATAAATGTATATTAATATGTTGAATATTTTAGAAAATCTTCCGATATTTGAATGGTATTTTAATAATAAAAATTTTATTTTAGGAATCATAAGTTATTTATTTTTATAACAAATTATCTGGTTACCCAAAGGTAATTTCGACAGCAGATAAGACAAGGCATAAGAAAATAGAATGGTTAAAATAATAATAATAAATGTCTGCAATATATAATTCTGTATATTCAAAATATAGCTTACATGCCATAACCAATAACGTTGTATAAGTATGTGACATAAATACATTCCAAAACTAAGATTGCTAAACATTACACAAAAATGCTTAATACACGAAAAACGTTCTAACCAATCAGCTAAGTATTTAAGAATATTCCACCACAAAATAACAAGTATAGGACAATCAAGACTTAAATACCAAAAAATATCACCAAAATCCAATCCATATTGTTCTATGAAAAGTTTATACACAACAGGAATCAATATAACTATACATAACAAAAAAATAGAAGTTAGGAATCTAAGATAAATACCGAAGCGACGAAGATAAAATCCTAAAATAAAATATCCGAGAAATCCACTTGAATAATACAGAATACCATAAGGACTTTCTTCTAACTGCAACCATGGTTTGAAGAATGGATATAACAAAGTAATACCCCATATAAACAAATAAAACTTCAATGTTTTTTTATCTACTTGACTTAGCCACGGACTAATTACAGGTGCTATAATATATAATCCAATAAGCACATACATAAACCAAAGCACACCTTCCTGCCTATAAAAAGGTAATGATAATATTGATTTTATCAACATATTTATATCTCCAGCAGTAAATGTACCATTAACAAATAAATATATCAAAGACCAAAGTAAAACAGGTAAAATAAATCTTCCCCCTCTTTTCTTTACAAAATTCACACTATCCAAAGGAGTATTTTTAACAGGTAGAAGTAAAGCTCCTGATAATGCAAAAAACAGACCGATACAAGGCATCGTTAAATAAGTAATACCCCACGTAAAAACACCAATAATTCTATCACTCGGCATAGGAGCATGCATAATAATAACCATTAAACATGCAACCGTACGAATTATATCAAAATGAAAAATACGTTCATGCATATCACGACAACTTACACGCCAAATTTTTAGCTTCAATAATATTATCTTCTATAGAACAATAAGTCCAACTACCATAACGCCCAATTGAATAAATGTCAAATTCAGCCAAGAGATTCTTTTTCTCCACTACATCTGCGACAGAATGTTTATTAATATGTACATAAGCAGGATTCATAATGATACTTTGAAAATCTAATAGAAATTGAGAATCATCCACAATACCTGAATCTTTCAGATCTTTTAACACCACACCTAGCCATTCATTTGAACAGATTTTTTCATCTTTATTAAATCCCAATTCAACGTACAAAGACATTCTATTTTGAGCCAAAATATTATTATAAAAACCAACACGATAAAAACAATACTTCTTCTCAGGAAAATATAACCAATGATTTATGGAATCTTTTCCTTTAGTATTAAATCCTAAATTAAAACAAAGGACTTGGTTCCAATTGTAAATATTTTGATCCCAAACAATATTTGTTTTTTTTAGCAATTCCGGGAAAGGCAATGTAGATATTAAACGATCATATTTAAACACTCTTCCGTTAGTGAATACTACAAGATGTTCAGATAATTTTATTTCTTGTACTTCTTCTCCACAATGAATTTTTGACTTATCTAAACGAGCAGCTACAGAATTAATATATTCAATTGCCCCTCCCCTCGGATAAACAAAATGTCCATTATAAGATGCATTATCAGATGACTTAAAATTTCGAATAATATCTTCCTTATTAGCATAAGGGAAAAAACGTCCCATTGCATTTTTATCCAATTTGTTTAAATCACATGCATAAAGTTTCTCATTATAAGGAATCAAAAATTTCTCTGCTATTGCCTTTCCAAATTTACAATATAACATTTCTTGAAAATTATCAAATTCATTATTACCTACAGTAAATAAATCAAAGAGACATTCCAGCAATTCTTCTTTATCAAGTTGATGAATATTCTTTTGAAAAGGATAATCAATTAATAAATCTTTATATTTTATTTTCGTTTCTTTTAAAACAGAAACCATCTCATCTTTATCCATTTTCTCTAAAATCAAATCCTTTATTTCAGGATTTTGAAAATGAAAAAAATGCCCAGAAAAATCCCAAACAAAACCATTACGTTTAGTTGTCCGACAATACCCTCCTATTTCTGATTCTTTTTCGATTATAATATAATCATTATCACCTTTAAACATTGCATAACTTAACCCTGTTATACCAGCACCAATAATCAAATCCATAATTTAATAATTTTCCTTTTTTACTACAGGTAACTGCTTGTATTCTTTATTAAATAAATATTTTATCCCATCTAATTCTCCCTTAATATGTTTTACAACTAATTTAAATCGCAACAAGAGCATATTAGAAATTATTCCAAGTAAAGAAGATGTTATAAGCCAATACATAAAACATATAATACTAATTAATCTAAATATAAGATTAGAACTCGGTTTATAAACAAATCTATGCCAAAAAATGATATGATGTTTAGCCAAAGCATAAACTGCTTTTTGCGTACGTTCATAACTAGATCCCCCCCCATCTAAATGAAGAATATGAATATTTGAGATTCCTCCTATTTTATACCCCAACTTGTAATATTTATAAAAATTAATCTGATCATCTGGCAAACTAAAACTAGTCAATTCCAACCAACGTTCCTCTTCAAATTTGATTTTTCTTGCAATTTCAGTCTTCACTAAATAACAAGCACCAGGTGCAGTTTGGGCTTCATACAATAGCTCTTTTGAGAAATCAATATGCTCATTATATAACCAACCACCAGCCATATTTATTTTAGTATAATACTTTTTTCTATTTATTATCATTGGCATAGCTGAAGCGGTTAAGACACACATCAAAAATGTAGACAATGTAGTTTTAGGAACCATCTCTGGAATAATTGGAAAAGTTATGTCCACTTTCTTTTCCACTATAGGTTTAAATAATCTTTCAACCATAGTAGACTCAAATTCCAAATCATCATCCAAAAACAAACAATATTCTGATCTTGCTACAATTGCTCCCAAGGAGCGTTGAGAAACAATTCCCTTTTTACTATAAATATAACGTTCATAGCCTAATCTCTCCGGAGGCAAATCATAACCCTCAGCGAGAACAACTAATATTTCTTTAGGTTTAATTGTTTGAGTATCTAAAGATTTTAACAGTCTCATATACTTGTCTCCAGCCAAGCCTAATGTACGAATAACAGCCGAATATTCTAAATTCATAAGCCTAAATATTTATTTATTAAATAGATTAATCCACATTTTCATTACATTATCAAGATGATATCGTTGGGCATTTAAACGCGCAGAATTTCCCATTGATACTAAAAACTTTTTATCCTCAATAAGATTTATGATAGCATTAGAAGCTTTAACAATAGAATCATTTTGAATTAAATATCCATCAACACCATCATGAATAATATTTTTAGGTCCATGAGGACAATCAAAACTAATAACAGGTAGACCAACATCCATTGCCTCAATCAATGTCAAGCCAAAGCTTTCTGTTTTAGAAGTACAAACATATATAGATGCTTCAGAGAAAACACGTTGAATTTCGGATGTTCCCCCCATAAAAAATATATTATTTTGTAGCTTTTTCGATTTTATCAATTCCAAAAGCTCATTTTTATATATAGGATTACCCTCTCCATAAATTTCAAATCTATATTTCGGATACTTTTTAATAACTAATTCCGCTATTTCAATAAACAATTCGAATCTTTTCACTCTATCTATTCTACCTACAGTTACTATCTTAGAATAGGATAAATCAGATATATAGGTAGATTTTTTTATTGGATTAGGAATTACTTTGATATTTTTTTTATATTTAAAATAGCTCACCTCTTGAGGAGTCAAAACTACTACAGCATCATAAAAACGTTGAATAAAATCATCTATACATACTTTAATACTACCAAATTTTCTTTGGTATTGTGAATCATGATATTCTCTAACTAACATAGATCTACCCTTTATAAGGGGTAGAAACCAAAACTCATATCCAAAATTTGGAACGATAATTACATCAGGTTTTATCTTCTTCAGTAAACTAACAGTTCTAAAAAAATGTTTTGATACAAGCTTCAAGCATCTAAAAGAATAGAGAGATTCATATGTATAATCCACATTATAATTTATGTTCAAATCTTCATAATGAACTTTTGATGATATAGGATAAACGAAAGGCTTATCTCCTTGCTCATAGGTAGATAAATAAACATCATTACCTGTTTCTACCCAATAATTCAATTTCATAACAGTTACTTTTTCAATTCCACCATGAAGAGCAATTTGACCTGTAAAATACAATATTCTCATCTTGATATTTTATATAAAAAACGTAATATAGGAAAAATCAACTTTGCATATATAAGAATCATAAATGGAGAACCCAACCATAGTAATTTGTACAAAATACGATCATTAGTACAATATGGTTGATACAAACGATATTCACTATCAGTATAGTTACCTTTGCATTTATATATTAATGATTGTAAAGATACAATTTTATCATTTATACACAAATTTGAATCAACGATTCCTAGTAACACTCGAAGATAATATTGTATTATTGAAGCTTTGTATAAATTCAAAGTATATTCTTTAAATTTAAATGATAAATCTTGATATCTTTTCTGCATTTCTAAAAGGCACATTTCCTCTGAAACAAGAGACAATTTTCTATGTGACAACGAATTGGGAGTCAATCTATATATATAATCGACTGAATTTATAAAGAATAAAGAGTTAATAAATGAAATGTATTTCAACATAAAATCACAATCCTCCGCATAATGCAAATTTTCATTAAAACATATGGAATGATCGTGAATAATCGATGCTTTATATAACTTAGACATTGGTCCTCCATTTTCATAAATTCGATATTTCACTATACATTCTACAAGATTATCATCTTCTAATAATCTATTTTCATAGACCTTATCTATTCTACATTCAGTTTGAGTATTCCAATATTGAATTCCTGATACAACAAAATCAGCACTACTCAAATATGCTCCATCAACTAAATGCTTAACATGATCAACTTTTACAATATCATCAGAATCTACAAATACAAGCCAATAACCATGAGCATATTCAATACCCATATTACGAGCAGAACTAGCACCTGAATTTTTTTTAGAATAAACACAAATACGTGTATCAAGTTGTGACAAGATTCTACATTTATCTAAAGAATCATCACTACTACCATCATCAACTAATATAATTTCTATATTCTTATATGATTGGCACAATAATCCACTAACACAATTCTCTATATAGGCTGATGAATTATATACAGGAACAATTATGGAGACTAATTCTTTATTAAGATAATCCATTACGCAAATAATTAATGCTCTTATTAATCATTTCATTTTTCTTAGAATCAACAATAGTCCAATCTATTGGAACATTTTCCAACTTTTTATTTACTACTATACGGGACTCCAATCCAAATTTTGATAACAATGATACAAAACGGGTAGCCCCTCTATCTGCATTGATCAAAGAATAAAATTCTCTATGAAATATAATAGAAAAGACTGTCCCATGAAAAGAGTCTGTTATCACAAAACTTGCGTCCCTAAATAAAGCCAACCATTCTTCTACAGAATACATGATGCTATCATGAGCTGAAAAAACGATTATTTCACAATTATTTTTACGAGAGAATTCCTCTATAATTATCATCTTTTCACTACTAGCATCTAGCATATAGCAGCATACATACCTTTTGCGATTCACAGGTATATCGGAACAAACTGAACAATAATCATCACTTGATAAAAGTAAAGTAGGATCCAATACTTCACAAGCTTTAACATCCAAATATTTTTGGCACAAATGAACTCCACTGTGTTCACGTACAGATACAGCATTAAACTGTTTCATTAACTCCTTACATACCTTTGTTTGTTTATCAGTATATTCCCAAGAATCAACTCCAAAAGAGGCTGCATAAGATATTTTTATTAGTTTTTCATTTTTTAAAAAAGAAAGATATGTATCATATAAACAATTAGGACTATACCTCGGACGCCAAACTTGATCACTCCCTACTATCACTGCACCAATTTTATACTTTTGAATAATATCTTTATTATAAGACAAATACTGATTATCGGTTAATTTAATATATTTATGAACAAATTTCATTATTCGTTTATCGCGTGGAAAAACATTTCTATAAGGAGTCAAAGCTCTTCTCTTCGAAGAAAATGGATATAATAAAATTGTTTTAATTGTCTGAAACAGATAAAACCATAAAGGACTACTATCACGATAATCTATAGTCACAGGATGATGGCCTAATTTTCTTAATACACATTGTAATGCAAAATTTTGCAACACCCCTCCATAATTTGCCTTAATAGGCTGAGTTACAATCGCTATATTCATACATTTGATTTTGACAATAAAAGTAAATATAAACCATTAGCTAATCCTCCCAAACCATAATAAGATGCATAGTCATTGAATCCACATGTATCTCCTGTACAAAAATCAATCAATCCATCTTGACGAATAAAAGAATGTAATTGAGAAAAATTTGGGACATAATCTGAAGATATTAATACTTTATATAACTCACAAAGTAAAGCAACAGATGAATCAACTATTGAATAACCTTGAAAAGGGAATTGAACATAGGTTATTGATGATAATAGAGAATTAATAGAATCATTTTTATCACCCAAATAGGCTTTAGCCAACAGATACCATCCTAATCCTCTCCCCCAATTACTACTACCCAAATGGATTCCAGTAGTAGTATCATAACCATGTACAGGAAAACCAGTTAAGGTATTTGCATGCGTTAAAAAGTCATCATAAACACTTCGAGCTATTTTATAATACTTTCCATCCCCTATCAATTCACTATACATACATAAAAAAGGAACAATCATTCCCAATGTATCCACTAATTGAACATTTGAATGACAACGGTATAGAATCCTATCTGTTTCAAATCTTCCTAACAAATAATTCGCAATATAATGTGCAGCAACTTTATACTTGTTATCGAACGTTAACTTATACATATTAATAAAACAACATCCCATTGGGACTTGATCTACCACAGAAATTTTATATTTAAGATTCCCGTCACTATGAAACATTCCAGCAATCTTCTCACTTATGCAAGAAATTAATTTTTTTTCATTATACATAAGTATATATTCTGAAAGTCCCCAATACAAAAATCCCATAGGGTAATTCCCATATACTTCCTTCCGCTTACCTAAAAACTTGGCTATTTTATAACGAAACAATCCTTCTGGATGCTGATTTACAGCATCAAAAACAGCCGACATTGAAGCCTTTAGAACAGCACTATTTACAATCCTAATTTGATCATCAACAGAAAAATATTTCATACCTCATTAATCTTTAGTAAAAAATTTATTACTATAAGTATAAACCATTTTTCTTTCCTTTTTTTTCAGTCCTAAAAAAAACACTAAACAAACGGTTATAAAAGAAAGAAATATACAAAATGTAAAAGTAGATAAAAAACCAGAAGGTTGAAAAAACAACTTTAATATATATGCAATAGTAAAAGATAATCCACCTATCATAAAAGCCTTCATTATAACATTTAGTATAAAATAACGCATTGAAAGACCAATTATATCATTTACAAAATATACTCTAACAAATAAACATAATACACTTATTACAATATTAATAATATACACATAGAAAGGAGGATAATTATGTTTAAATAAAATATAAGATATCGGTAAAATAGAGAGAAGTATTATGCTGACTACTATCTGATATATTTTAATCACACCTGTTGCTTTTATAGCATTAACTAAAGGTTCAGATATACAATCAATTAAAGATAACAACAATGCCAAACGAACAAATACAACTGTATAGTCTGGAACATTATTTAACCATAATTTAAGTAGATAAGGAGTTTCAGAAATAACAGGAACGGTAAAAATTAACATTAAAAAAAAAGCATAAAGCGAACCCATAGAAACAAGTTCATGGAGTCTACTCACCTCATTAGAAGCATAACTTTTGATTATTTGTGGATTTATAGCTGTCAAAAAATTAGTCCAAAAACTATTCAACGTTGTCTGAACTTGAACAGCAACAGCACGAGCTGAATTTACAACAGGACCAAAAAATAGATTCAATAATATATTCACACCTTGAGTTAAACCTATATATGAAACATTACCCAAAATACTCCAAACGGTGAATCCTAACATTGGTTTGATAATGTGCTTATCATACATCCATGTTATCCGACATTCTTCATACTTTATTTTACTATAAATACGGTATATTAGAGCGATAAATATACTTACACATAATTGGAGAACAGCATAAAGAATTAAACGATCTGCCTTACCTATCAAAAGAAAATAAACAACAAGTAGCTTTAAAAACACATTTAAAAGCTCAACATAAGCATAAACATTCATTTTCTCATGGGAAATAATTACAGCATTATATGGGACCTGTGTTACACAAACTATCATTGACAAAATAGAACATTGATATACCCACATTGCAGCTATCATCCTATCTTCAGATATTACCAATTTATTAACAACAAACCATAAACCTACAGTTTCTGCTAAAAACAGTATCAACAAACTTACAGCCATATGTATTTCAAAAGCTGTAGAAAACACTTTTTGTGTACGACAAACATCCCCCCTTCCAATTTCAAAAGTCAAAAATCTACTAGTAGATAATGACATAGCTGCATTAATGAAAGATAACATAGAAACAATTCCCCCCACTACGCTATAAATGCCAAAGTCTTCTACCCCTAATGTTGCTAATACGACACGAGAAGTATATAACCCTACTATCATAGTTAAGAACATACGCAGATAAAGCGTCATTGTATTTTTTGCTATAATTTTATTATTAGAGTATGACATACAAGTAACTATTAACACTCAAAAAGACATCCTCACCTTTATTAATAAAACGTTTTTACAATACATCAAAAGCATATCCATTTAAGGATTAAAAAAATATCTAATGATATTCTATATATAATGTAGGTAACCTCACTGTACAATTATAATTACCACCTCTATGTCAACAAAAAGAATCTCTATTGTTGATCCAGCGCCTCATATACCGAATTCTTGCTCTTGAACTCAGGCACGATTCCTTTCATCATTCGGACGGTTCCCATTTTGTCTACTTTGATCGCGAGGTCGATCAAGGGGGACATGACCGTACAGATGTCTTCGTAATCGTATTCCCGGACTTGGGCACGGTAGATCTTTTCGTTTTCCGTTGGTAATGTATTTTCTTTCGTTGCCAACAGTTCTTCATAGAGCTTTTCGCCCGGACGGAGACCGGTATATTTGATCTCGATATCCTCGCCAGGGATAAGACCTGCCAGTTCGATCATGCGGCGTGCCAGATTGGCGATCTTCACAGGGGTTCCCATATCGAAGACGAAGATTTCGTTTCCTTTGCCCATAAAGGCGGCTTCCAAAACCAAGCGGCAGGCTTCGGGGATCGTCATGAAATAGCGGATGATGTCGGGATGGGTGACGGTCAGAGGGCCACCCTTTGCCAACTGTTCGCGGAAACGAGGAATGACGGAACCGTTGCTGCCTAACACGTTGCCGAAACGGGTGGTGATAAAACGGGTTTTACCGGAATGCCGGCCTTTGCTGATAGCGATGCTCAGGCTTTGCACATACATCTCCGCCAAACGCTTGGACGCTCCCATGACATTGGTCGGGTTGCAGCCGCCGCTGGAAACCGTAACGTACTCCAATCTGACGGACGCGGACTCGCGCAAGCTGCTCACCGAAGCGCTTGCAGATGCCAATGTGGATGAGACCCGAACGAAGCTGCTGCTGGACCGCGTGGATCACTTCAATGCCAGCGTCAAGAGCGAATGGCTGACAGGCGGGTTTGAGAGCGCCGCTCCCACTGAGACCAGATATGACCCCTATGAGATGCAAAATCTGTGGACGGAGAAGAACGGCAGCTTCCCCGGCTATAACTGCCGGATCACAGCCTTCAGCCTGTTCGGTGAGTTCGTCACCGCCGGAGCGGATCAGCCGGAAACGCAGGGCGAGGACTCCCTCTTTATGGATCTTGAAACGCTGGCCGCAGATCCCGCCGTTCTCTGCGGGGACAGCACATCCAAGTTCTGCGCATTGTTTGCACCGGTAACTGCCGCAGATACCATGGAGGTGGCGGATCAGGTTAAAGCGCTTCGGGCGGGCTGGTCGGAGCGCGGGATTTCCTTTGAGGACAGTTCCGCCCGTCTGATCTCCGTTGTCCTCCATGACCGATTTTCGGATACGGACAATACGCTGTTCATCGGGCACGTGGGCGTATTACTGCCGGCAGAGGACGGAAGCCTGTACTTCATTGAAAAGGTCGCCTTTCAGGAGCCGTACCGCCTTGTAAAGATTCAGAACAGAACCGAACTGAGCGATTATCTGATGGAAAAATACGATACCGCATGGGGACAGGATACGACACGTCCCTTCATCATGGAAAATGATGAACTTATGGATGGATACCGCCCAAACCCGTTGGACAGTGCGTCATAAGCAACACATAGGGCAGGAAGCCTGCTTCTTCGCAGGCGGTTCGGTCGGCAGGGCGTTTTCCGTCTGTGCGCCATGACTTCCTCGCTGAGAGCAGATATTTCATAAAAAGTTTATCGCTGCGGCATTGCGGCTGTCCGCTCTTCCGTATATAATAAGTGCAGAGCACATTCCTGTGGCTCTCCTCCCGATTACCGAACGATTCCGATAAAGGAGCACCCATATGTCAATCAACAACCTGTCCACTCCCGCCTCCGGCCGTTTTTCCCTCAGCGCCGCGGCACTGCACATTCTCGCCATGGTGCTGATGCTGATGGATCATCTCTGGGCGACCCTCCTGCCCGCGCAGGACTGGCTGACGTGTGCCGGACGGCTTGCTTTCCCCATCTTCGCATTCATGGCGGTGGAAGGATATTTTCACACCCACAGCTTCCGGAAATATGCCCTGCGGCTTGCGCTGTTTGCCGTGCTCTCCGAAGTGCCGTTCGACCTGATGTACGGCGGAACCTGGTTCTATCCGGTGCACCAGAACGTGATCTGGACGCTGCTGCTCGGTCTTCTGGGCATTCATCTGATGGAAACCGTGCGTAAAAAGCAGAAAACATGGCTGTACCTGCTCACCGCCCTGCTCGTTGTGCTGATCGGCACAGTGCTGGGCACCCTGAGCATGGTGGACTACTACGGCACCGGCGTGCTGACGATCTTTATCTTCTACTTCTTCCGCGGACGGAAGTGGTGGTGTCTGGCAGGACAGCTTCTCGCCCTCTACTGGGTCAATGTGCAGCTGCTGGGCGGTCTGCTGTATCCCGTCCATATATTCGGCATGGAATTTGAGATCTGTCAGCAGGGGCTTGCACTTCTGGCGCTCCTCCCCATCTGGCTGTACCGCGGACGGCAGGGCTATCACAGCAAGCCATTCCAGTATGCCTGCTATGCCTTTTATCCCGTACATATGCTGATCCTTGTGCTGATCCTGCAATATCTGACCCGCTGACGGCCATACCGGCATCTGCAAACATCTGTAAAACTTTTTATTTATCAAATGCGCGTTCTGTTATATAATAAGTAAAACATCAAGACCCCGCATTTTCTATTTTCTGTTTTATGAAGGAAAGTGTGCAGGACAGGCCGGCTGCTGTGTGCGTTGCAGATCGACTGACTGCGAGAGAGAGCGCTGGCACTGCTGCAAAAGAAAGCGCGGAAAGCGGGACGCGGCGTGGAGCTTATCTGCGACGAGGGCACCGCCGCGACCTCCTGTCCCTACTGCGGCAACCCGACGGTCGTGCCCAATGTCAGCTTAACTTATTGACATTGTCGGCAGCACACCCCACTTTTTTACTGCATAAAAAAGCACCCGCAGAGAGCCTTTTGAGCTTCCCCTGCGGGTGCATGATTATCCGGCGTGGATTTCCACGCTTTTTTTATGCCGCTTTCTTATCCTTCGGCAGGAGGATATTCAGAATGATGGCAACGAAGGCTGCCGGAACGATGCCGGAGCCGCCGAAAATCAGCTGAATTGCCTGCGGAGCCTGCGCAAGAATGGACATATTTGCGCCCATGCCGTAGCCGACGCCGAGGGCAACCGAAACGATGGTCAGGTTGCGCGGCGTCATTTCTTCCTTGGTAATGAGCTGAATACCGCTGATAACGATAGACGAGAACATCATAACCGCTGCGCCGCCCAGAACCGACTGCGGCATGATGGAAACCACAGCACCCAGCTTCGGACACAGACCGCACAGGATGAGGAAGATTGCACTGGTGGAGATGGCAAAGCGGTTGACCACCTTGGTCATTGCAACCAGACCTACGTTCTGGCTGAAGGAGGTGTTGGGAAGAACGCCGAAGAGAGCGGCAAAGGAGGAGCCCAGACCGTCGCAGATGACGCCGCCGGACAGTTCTTTGTCGGTAGCTTCTCGACCCAGTCCACCCTCCATAACACCGGAGATGTCGCCCACTGTTTCCACAGCGGTGACGATGAACATAATCAGAACCGGCAGGATGGCACGCAGGTCAAATACCGGTTTGATCGGCATGCGATAATTCAGTTGTGCATAGCTACTGCTTCCCC
>OGZW01001166.1_pt1 | contig 21361 bp, 19 predicted proteins | sample 1577001 | NCBI WGS metagenome assembly OGZW01 (sample SAMEA3541519, study PRJEB24748) | human gut metagenome | biome: human gut; feature: human-associated habitat; material: faeces | place: China | collected 2012 | reverse complement strand
TCATCAGCAACTATACGGATATTTCCCTGATGATCTTTAATGTAAAAGTGGAACTTGTTATCTTGGAAGCTATAATAACCAACTTCATTCAGCAACATCTTCAAACTGCCGTTCTCATAGATCGCATTGCCACAATAAACAGTGGACGTGACGTTATTGTTTATAGTATGCGTAGTACGGACTTTACTGCCATCTGCCGCATATTCATATTCAATACTACTTCCGTCAGCAAAGCTAATGTGACTAGGCAAATTTAAGATATTATATTGAATTCCACTTATATTTTTGTTTAAATCTTTAGTCAGATTGCCGTTTTTATCATATTCATACTCTACCGCCTCATCGGCATTATCCTTAAATTCCATACCATTGCCAAATACGCAGTTGGTGGCATTGTCATAAACGGACTCTAGTTGATTGCCATTGTAGGTCAGATTCAGGTTGTCAATCAGACCGTAAGAATCCGTACCCGTTTGACCGTAACGAAGCAGACCCAGAATATTACCCATTTTGTCATAGCCGGTTATCTGTTCGTTGAAACGGTTACGGTTTTGATTCAGGCTTGCACCTTCACCATATACAGCGTCTTTCAGGCGGGAAAGGCCGTCATAGGTAAAACTATAGCCTTTTTCAGGAGAACTAATCAATGCATTTGAAGCATTATTCTGTGCCGTACGCCAAAACAGACTGCTGATATTACCATTATAGCAAGGGGAAATATCATTAATAGTCTCCTGATAGTTCAAAGTCTGGCTGAATAACGGGCTGCTGACTCCTTTCAGCCAAGAACGGAGATTGTAGCTGTAATTTGTACGCAATTCAGGAACACCGTTGCGCCTGTCTACAAACAGACGACCGACCTCGTCATAAATATTGTCAACCAAAGTGATAGAATCCTTGTCATTCAATTGATAAACGCTCTTCAACAGGCGGTTCGCAAGGTCGTAGGTATAAGTATGAACCTCGGTAACCGGTGCCTGTCCGGGAACACTGTGCACATGTTTCTCTTTCGTTGGGCTGCCCTCGAAGTTGTAAGCCGTATAAACGGATTCAGTACCGTGCTGCCCGTTATTGCCCTTACGTTGGATAACGCGGTAGCGGTCGTCATAGTATAATGCCGAGTAGATGAAGCCTGTATATTCCCTGTCAGTAAAAAGGGCGGTCAAGATTCCGGTCTGCTGCCCTTTGCAATCATCTCCATAACGTTTGCCATAACCGGCTGTTTCGCAGTAAGCTGTCGTTGCGTCATCGGGAATACCGTTTTTACCAAGGAAATCGTAGGAATCGTAATAGTTGACCGACAAGACAGTCGGGGAACTTAAGGTTATACCTTCCAACCGGTAACCTTTCAACGGATTCTCCTCATTCGCCCAAACGGCTTTTACAACAACAGTGTCGAGAGGGGTGGACTCCGCACCATAAGCCGGTTGATTCTTGCAAATGCCGCTCAATACAACACGGCCAAACCCGTCGGGAATACTGAAAGACCACTCGTTTCGTTTGCGCTGTTCACCGTCTTGAGTAAAAATCGGGCGGTCGGCAGCGTCATAAATCGTGTAAACAGGGTCACAACCGGGGAGTTTCTTATAGATACAACGATTATACTTGTCGTAATGGTAGATGTAAGCATACTTCTGCAAAACAGGATGGCTTTCAGCGTATGACTGTATTGCCGTCAAACTATCCGCAGCCAGCGGAGGAAGTACGAAGCGGACATTACCGTAATTGTCATATACCGTATAGGTATCATGAGCTTCGCCACCGTTCATCTGCCGGGTCAGAAGCGTTCGACCGGTTTTGTCCTTGAACCCGTAAGTTACATTTCCGTCCTCATCGGTAGTACGGACAGCATCCAGCGTGCACGAAGAATAAAGGCCGGACATTGTAAGCAAGAAATTTTCATCCACGCCATAAAGACGGACGGATGCTAAAACGTTCGTCATGCGGTCATTCTTCACCGAACGGCCCGTAGTATGCCAGCTCTTGCCGGGACCATATTCCTCCACCACCTCGTTCAGTGCGGAGCCGTCATACACAGTAAGACTGTAGGGATGTGAATCCATGCCGTAAAGAGAAAAGGAACGGGCGGTTTGCGACAATTTGCCGGGATTCACATAAGATCCGTCACTGCTACCATACGCCACAGGAAGCCAGAGTTTGCTGGCCCGGTTCAAGGCATCGTAGTCCTGCAATGTGATCAGGTCATGCCCCAATGGGGAAAAGCCGTGCTGAACCTTGACCGTAGGGTTACCGAAATGATCGTAATACTGAATTTCATGGCGGACTTCATCATCCGCTAAAGAAAGGACATCATCCGTAGCAACTGTCGGAACGTACGAAAGTACATACGGTTGGGTAGATGTAGGAGACAGCGAATCTTGAGACACAAGTGTCTCAAGATTAGTAGTAATAAAGCCATTCGCACTATTTCCCTCGGAAACAATATAATATGTGCCGGCAGGAAGGCTGTCCACTTTTATTTCGCAAGAGTCGGCGCTTGAATAAAGCATGGAACGAGTGGAATCAAGCAGACCAAGATGCGTTTCAGACAATACAGAACCGCAATGGCTGACCCGCAAATCCATCGGAGAGGTCAATGTGAATTTGTAAAACACATCATTAAAAGGAGTACAGCCGGATATAAAACCGCTGGTGCGGTCGCCATAAAGAGACGTGTCCCGTGTATCTGTAAACAGAAGGCCGTATGTGCCTGCATCAATAGCTGTATCAGGATCGTCTCCTACAGGGCCAGACAGCACTCCATTTATAAACAAATTTATTTTTCCATTTGTAGAACCATCCACGACAATGTAGTACGTGCCCGGAGAAAGATAAGGAATCTGAAGGTAAGCATGTTCTCCGTTGTCACATGCTCCACGGCCCCAGGCAACATCATTGACATACAGCAATTCCTGATTCAAAGAGTACACCATCAAGTAGGTGTCGTTCACCTCCGAATCACAGTTACAGACATCCAAACTTATCGGTTGCGTAAAAGTAACACGATAATAAACTTCGCTTCCCGCTTTGAACGACATTTTGCTGCCTACAAAGACAGAAGTATCAAACGTATGGTCGTAGTAAAAAGCTGTGCCATAATATTCACCTACAATATCAATAGGAGAAGAAAAACTGCTCCCCGCCGGAATAGGACTACCCGTGAGGGAAACGGTCTGCCAAGTATATCCCCAGCCAAGTGCCCAGGTATGGATATAATAAATGCCCGGTTCCAAATCATAATACATCAGATTTTCCGAGGCAGCGTATATCGGTTCCACCACGTCGTCCTCCCAACGTTTCAACAAGGTATGACAGGACTTCGAACTGTTCTCCAGTGTCAGACGGACAGGAGACTGTAGAGTGAAGCAATACACCATGTCATGATAGTCGTCATGATTGTCGGCACCCGGCTCATAATCAGATATGTAATCTGTAATGTTATCCGTATGCGAAACGGTGAACTCACTGCCAAAGGTGCCAAGATCCATCGGGTAATAGAAATCCTCGCCTATCTCACGCTCCTCTATATTAACAAACAAAGAGAGAAGCCCCTCATCCACTACTTTGCCTGAACCATATTCAATTGATTCCGCAACGATATAATATGTTCCAGGAAGCAAGGATATATATAAATCGGCATTACCCAAATCAAGACGGTCCACTTCATTTCCAGAAACATCCAGCACATGGGCATAAATGCTTACCTCGGAATCCCCTCTTGCTCCAATCACTATATCCATAGAACGTGTTAGTGTCAACTTGAGGAATATGTCGTTACCAAACGAATAATCGGGCTCTTCATGTGAAGGTAGCACATAGTCGTTTGAGAACTTACGCGTGTCAAATGTTCCCTCATAAAAGAACTCACTGTCATAAGTTCCGATATCTATCGCCGTTTCCATGCGATGATAGAATGAAGACTGCCCGAACAGGCTGTACGAACAAGTCGCAAATAATATCAATAAGAATAATTTTCGTATCATAATTTCCAGTTTTGTCAGTTTTTAAATTATCCAGTTTTCCTGTATTCCTTTTATTTTCCGAAATGATAAACATACTTCTGCAGCATTACTTTACGGGCGTTTTCATCCAGATAATAGCTGCCGGTCAGTCGGCTGTAATTATCATAATCGAAGCGGGTGGTGACACCGTTAGGATCGGTAATTGCCGTCACACCGTGCAGAGAAACGTATTCGTAGGTAGTAACGCGTGCATCGGGAAGTTTCTCTCTTAAAGAGCCGATTCTGACCCGTACATCGGAATCCGGGACACTATCGTATGTCCATTCATCGGCCGACTCAATCTCCAGAGCTGCGCATACCTCATCGATTGTCGCATTCTCTATTCTCGCAATGGGAAAACAGTTGTTATAACTCCAGAGGAAACTGACGGGAGTTCCATCCTTTCCAGCTATCTCGACAGCGTTGCCGGATGCGTCATAGCGGCGGTAAACCACTTCGTCCCGAAAGTCCGCCTGCTTGTCCGTACGCGACTGCACTTTCTGTGGAAGGCAACTGTCGGCGTTAAAAAGAATACGGCTTTCCCGGTTGTTTTCTCCCTCCGTATGCTTATGGTAGGAAAGAATAGCGGGATAATTGAGCAGATAGTCATAGGTATCCACCACCGCTGTACTGTCGCTACGCATGGTTTCCACCCGCCGGGGCTTTAAGGAAAAACCGGGATCAAGAAAGTCGTAATCATACGCATACCGTTTCTCGGTGGAAAAAACATGCCGCTTACCTCCGGAGGTATAATATCGCTTGGTAACTTCCTTATCCAACTGCCGGTACGTGTCTATATCCAAATTTTCGCGGTGAGTGGTAAAGACAGAATATTTACCGGAGTAACCACTCTCCTCAAACTCTTTCCAACCTGTGACAATATGCCGTTCGGGTACCAATATCTGTATTTGCTGGTTTTCAATCTTCTTTGCTGAGTAATTATTCTCCACGACTGAAACCAGTTCACTGCCACGGTAATATTCCGTGCGAAGCAAAGCACCATACAGCTGATTGCTTTTACCATAGATGAAATCTCCGGAAGGATCATGTGAATAGTAGGGTTTACGACGCACCAAAGCTTCTGTCTTTTCGGTAATAGATTCATCTACAAATTGTTTCACGGAACCGGAAGGATCACTATCGTCCCATACCAACAGGTCTTCAAAAGCATGACGTTTCACATCATAATAGTACATGGTAGTGGTTTGGGTACCGTCATCCCCCCGGGTCTGCTCTGACACCACATTATACATGACAGCACTACCGTCATGCAACGTAATATTGGAGACAGGCATGGAACCATAAATCGTCAGTTCCTCTTTCCATTCCGCATTGGTTGCAGGATCTCTATAGATGGCAATCCCATCCGACTGATAATCACGCTGCGTCACTATGTGCCTGATAGCGCCACCACCCCAGACAGGTTCATAATTCGGAACGTTCGGAATGGTCAGGCCATATTTATAACTCTTCCTGATCCGACGGTTTGTATGAGGGTCATAACTTTCAACAGAGGAAACACGCAAACCGCCTACAGGATGAAGATAATCCCGATGGGACTCGTCCTTGCGACTATCCCGGAAAGCGCCATAGTTTCCTTCATAACTGAAGCGGGTTTGTACACCCTGCGGATCAGTTATCAGGGATAAAACCCCGAGCTTCGCATAACCCGGACTCGGATTGCGGTTAGCACCCGGATAATTCACCACAAAACTATGCATGTTCGAAAAACCGCTAAGATCCAGCGAAAGCACTTCCCGTACACCCGGGAGCTTACTTTGTCCGCTGTTTTCCGGACCGTTACAGAACCCCCAATGGTCTACGGAGGTCGTATAGATTGAGGGCACGCGACGGACATCTCCATAATCGAAAGACCATACGCGGTCCTCCACTCCGGGTGAAGATATACGCACCGAATCCAGCTTCGTAAGTGAAGTGTTGTCATTGTATGGAGTGATATAAAATCTAATCGTACGCACCAGCATTCCGTTCCCGTCCTTTACCTCCATCTCATCAAGCACCGTACTCGAAGTAGTACCGTCTCGTCCAACACGCTTATAACTGACAGACAGACTATTATCAAGAAATTCAACCATCGACACATAAGCAGCCTCTATGTCGCCGTCCGTATAATGGACAGGGTCCGAGAAACCCACACCGGCTTCATCCCGGCTGATACTTTCCAACCTGGCTTCTTGGAGCCCTTCCGAAGATTGATAATCATCCGGAGGACAAACACGATAATAAGAGGAACCGTCTATCAGGAGCGTCTCACGGTTAGGACGATCTATATCTTTAAATATCAACTGCTCATCCAGGTTATAATACGTGCGCGGATTGACAAGATGCCCGGAGTCATAATAAAAGTTCACCAATTGCTGCTCCGGATGCCGTGCGGAACAGATGGAGCTGCACAGCCAGCGGGTGATGTTATCCCCTGTTTTCTCACAGGTTCCTCCAAAATAATATTGAAGACCATTCTCGTCCGTAATATTCATCGTGTCGTCATAATTCCACTTCACCAGGTCGTTGTTGCGGGGAACCGTCCACATAGGCGTGTGACGCGTGCGAAAATAGCCGCTACCTCCACCTTGAGGCAGTTTGTAAATGAATTTATCCGGACGCATGTCAGTCCCGTTATTCACTTTCTTCTCATAAAACTCCATCTGTTTGTCCGGTTGCCAGGGAACTTGCTCATCTGCCACGTAAAACCAGCCTTCCCTGTATTCATCGTCCGCCACACCATTGATATGGCGGCTTACTGAAGGTTCCAGGTTCAACGTCCATCCCGTTCCAGCAACACCGCTGCGCTCTTTCGGCTTCAGACCGGAAGAATGATAAGACAATGTAACAGGGATTGTCACTTCACCCGCCACAATCTCATATAATGGTACCGTTATGTCCGGAATGCCCGTACAGTGGCTTACCGGATAGGACTGATATTTTTCCATGGCAGCCACCGTGGGAGAGACCGGGACAACCTGCGGTACATCCAATGAAATGGTATTCGTAGATTGCCCATGCACGGAAGCAGAAAAAAAGAGAAGGCCAAACATTACCCCTATGAAAGGTAACTGCCCCAGTCTCATTTTGTTTTTGTATAGATATAATTTATTCATAAATGGTCATTCTTTAAAATGAATAGTTTTATAAATCGGTTTAGTCTAATTATCATGTCTGAAAGGTCTCCGGCAGCCGGTTAAAAATAGTCTGCCGAAGGCGCTTTTTCACATACTAGGTATTTCTTACAAATTCATCGCATTAGCGCCCAAAACGCCTGCCAAAGCCGAAGCCACTGCGATAACCACCTTCAGGATCATATCCCATACTGATTTCTTCATTGCCATCATTTACCTCCTTTCTGTTCTTTAATGTGTTGTGTTACTCTGTGTTTCTCCGTACTTCCAGTCTCATCAGTTCTATCGGCAAATGCTCCGAACTCCTTGAATTCCTTTGCCACCTCAAAACACGGGCACTGTTTAATCCACTCTTCCGGTTCTATCTCACCGTTTCCATTGAGATCCGGCGAAAGATCCCGGTGTCCGCATACCCGGCAGCCAGGGAATTTCTCCTGTAGTTGCCCAACGAGTTGCCGGAGCGTAGCCCGTTGTGCCGAAGTCCGGGTATCTGCCGGGCGTCCCCGGCAGTCCAGACCACCTTCATAGCAGAGACCTATGGAGTGAGCGTTAAAACCTTTCACGTGTGCTCCGATGCGTTCGATGGGGCGGGTAAGGTGCACTGTTCCATCCTTGCGGATGTAGTAGTGATAGCCTGTTCCGTTGAATCCGCGACGCCGGTGCAACCGGTCCAAATCTTCCGGAGAAAGTGTACAATCCTCCCTCGTGGCGCTGCAATGCACCACAATCAAGTTGATAATCCTCATGTTAGTGGATGATTTCTAGTTTAGTTAAAAGTCAAATGTTTAGTTAAGCCTACGAAGTTTGTCGTTTACATTTTGTGTACTCCTCACTGCCGTGACGTCATTTATGCAGCCGGATCGGGCGCTTCTCCGCCTCCTTCATTACCGCCCCCACCGGGCTTGTCGCTTCCACCAGAGTTGCCACCTCCTGCACTACCTGCATCGGAAACAAGTTTATCATAACGGGCACACTTCGCACCGGTCACCATCGAACGGGTAGCGGTAGTGCGGTCATGATTCTTAGTCGTTGTCGGTTGGAAGCGGACGGTAAGCGTAGCCTGTGCAGCCGACACTTCGTCAGAGGTTTCCACACCTTTGCCACGAGCTACCATCACCATACGGAAGGTACCAAGACCGTCCACGCTTACGCTTTCCGAAGATTGCAAGTGTTGCCCCATCACCGTCACCAGGTTGTCGAGTGTGTTTTTTACGTCACCCGGAGAGAGGGAAGAGTAGGCTGCTATTTCTTTCGAGAGTTGTGCGGAATCTACGTTTCCCGAACGTACAACTCGGGGATAGAAGAGCTTTTTACCGCTTTTTTTGTCTTCCAGAGTTGACTGGAAGGGTTTGTACAATACTGGCATAATTGTAATAGTTTTTAGTCGTTAATAATTCTAGTTTGTCTGTGTCTTTAAGCTTATCGACAATGCAAATATAAGACCTTATTTCTGTCTGTGCAAGAGATTTTAAAAGTGTGCGTTAATAAATTCGTTAATATGAAAATTCGTAACTATACTACTAATTTACAATACATTATGCAATATATCAGCATCATAATCCTCATTAATTCAGTTATTCAGGACACTCAACAAATAATGACCGGGCAGTTTGATTTTTCCGGCACTTGCCCGAATGACGCCGAAACCCTTCCAAACCTTACCGCCGATTTCTCCGTAATTACTTTTCAGCACGATTGCATACTGTTCGGAGGGAGGAATATGATAAAGGCGAAGGTTATCCAACAGTCCGGAAAGGTTGCGCGGGTGTCCGTCAGCAGGAGCTTGCATCCGGTCAATATCCGACTGTGTCAGTTCACGTTTCTTCTTCGCCGGTTTTCTGTTAGAAAAATCTCCTCCCTCTTCTTCCTCATCCCCTCCTTTGGGCAAAGGAGGGTTAGGGAGGATGTTTTCTTTCCTTTCTTTTTCTTTTCTTTTTATGAGGGTGCTTTTTGTTGCAGTATCCGGAGATTCTGTTACAGTATCGAGGGTTTGCGTTACAATATCCGGGGTTTCTGCAACAGCATCCGGAAGGGTGGAGTGTACGGTTTCCTCATCCGGCAGCAGACAGTAGTCCGGAGAAATATGACGGCGGCTGCGGCGTTTAGTGATAAAAAGGAACTGCCGCTGAATGTCGGCGGAAGTCAGGATGCCGTAACGTTCGTAGAGAGAGGAATCGAAGAAACCGTACTCCACAAACAGATGAAGCACCCGGCGGACACTATCGTTGTCCGTGCTGAAGAGCTGGTCGGAGAGTTCGTCATAGAAGTCATTGTCGACATGAATATAATAACCCTCGCCCGAATATAGATAAGACAGGGTATAGAGCAGGATCGTGAAGGCGGAATCGCCTTCACGCTTCATCACACGGCGTACGACACGGTCGTGCATAAAATCGGTATTCAAAGGGAAATAGTCAAGCCCTTGTTTTATTCGTCCCATGATATAAATTGTTTTTATAAATCAGTCCGCCAATTCTAATTTTGATCCTGATTTTGATTCTAATTCCAATTCAAAGACTGATCCGGATTGAGATTCAGAACCTGATTCGTATTCAAATTCCGATTCACGGACTTTCCGCCTTTTCCGTTCAATGCTGGCAGCTACGGTTTCAAGGGCATGCAGAATAAGTTCCCGCCGCAACGTGGGATCTTCCGTAGAGGTAATTACCGGATAACTGCTTTCCCTGTCGCATGCCAGGGAGCGTTTCTCGTTCTTCCGGTGGTTCCGGCTGACAGTTTTACGACATTCCTTACAGTAGTTGCCGGGAAGACCGGTTTTCTTATTGATATAAAAGGCACTTGCCGGAAGAGAGCGTTTGCAACATCCGCAAACGCACAGTGTTTGTACTTTTGAGCTTTTCATTTTGTTATCCAATTATAAATTATAAATGCTAGTTTTTATCAGTCAGGTCTGTAATCATCCAAATACGGAGTATTCGTATACAATATGTTATCCTTTTGTTATCCTATTGCCAGGTATTAACATCTGGCATTTCAGGTATTAATGGTTAGAGAAATAGCTATTAACACTTGAAGGAATAGCTGTTAACAGGTATCAGCAAGCTTTCCGCAGGCGGTGGATGAGAAATTTTCAAGGTTTCGGTGTTTTTCTTGAAGTTTTGCATGGCATATCCGTTTTTAATTTATATTTTTGAAACGTTTTCTATTAATCAATGGGACAAAGATAGAATATTTTTTCATAAATAAAACATTGATTTTCATTTTTAATCTTAACTATTTTACAAGTCATTGATTATAAACATATAGTAAACACATTTTTTTTAGTCAGCCATTTTATAGCTGCCATTTATAAATCCGGGATTAGTCTTTTAAATAAAAAAACAGAATGGATACAAATTTGGATGTATTAGGTATCATCAAGCGTGCCAAACAGGCGTTAAACCTGAAAAGAGACAGCGAACTAGCTGAATATCTGGGAGTTTCGAGAGCCACAGTCACCAATTGGGGCGCACGAAACAGCATCGATTTCCGCTTGTTGCTCGACAAATTGGGGGACAAGGTGGACTACAACTGGCTATTATTGGGAAAAGGAAATCCGAAACATCAGCCGAGACATTGCGAAAGCGAACTGGTGCAGGGAGAAGTCGAGATTATACACAATCCGAAAACACCCGAACCAATAGACGACCGTAGCGTGACATTATACGACATTACGGCAGCTGCGAACCTGAAAACATTGTTCACCAATAAAAAGCAGTATGCACTGGGGAAGATATTGATTCCCAATATATCCGTCTGCGACGGGGCGGTCTACGTCAACGGAGACAGCATGTACCCTATATTGAAATCGGGAGACATTATCGGATACAAGGAAATCAGCAGTTTCGACAACGTCATTTACGGGGAAATATACCTGGTGTCGTTTATGATTGACGGAGACGAGTATCTGGCAGTAAAATACGTAAACCGTTCGGAGAAGGAAGGTCATCTCAAACTGGTGAGTTACAACACACACCACGAACCGATGGATATTCCATTCGCGTCCATCAACGCAATGGCAATTGTGAAGTTCTCCATCAGGAGACACATGATGATGTAAGTTTCACCACCGAGGACGCAGAGGACACAGAGGAACACTGATTTTTTATATTAATCCTCAAAGCCTCCACAGGATGTGTTGTATAAGCGCAGTTACCACATACCGTACAGGCAGTCACAACTACAAGACAGCCACGACTATGAGAATAAGACCTCTGTGTCCTCTGCGTCCTCTGTGGTGAAATCAGATTTCTTCCCCTTTCAGCGTAGCCGAACTAGCCTCTGTGACACGCACATTGACGAAATCACCGACACGATGCGTCCCTCTGTCGAACACCACCACACGGTTTTGTTCCGTACGGCCGAACAGTTGATCGCGCGAACGCTTGGAAACACCTTCCACAAGCACTTCATACGTCTTTCCGATGCAACGCTGGTTGGATTCGGCAGACAGACGGTTCTGTAAAGCGATAATCTCATTCAGGCGGCGGACTTTCACCTCTTCGGGCACATTATCTTCAAGATGTTTCGATGCATACGTTCCCGGACGCTCGGAATATTTAAACATGAAAGCAGCATCGTACCCACACGCTTCCATCAGCGAAAGCGACATGGCATGATCTTCTTCCGTTTCAGAATGAAAACCGGAGAAAATATCGGTAGTCAGTCCGCAATCGGGGATGATGCGTTTGATAGCTGCCACCCGGTCCAGATACCATTCACGGGTATACTTACGATTCATCAGTTTCAGGATGCGGGAACTACCGCTCTGCACAGGCAGATGAATATGTTTACATACATTCGGCACTTGCGCAATCACCTCCAACGTTTCGTCACTCATATCCTTCGGATGGGAAGTCGTGAAACGAATACGTACCCCCGGAGCGGCTTCGGCCACTGTTCGGAGCAACATCGGGAAGGTAACCACTTCCCCTGTCGGCCTCTCAAAACGGTATGAGTTGACATTTTGCCCCAACAGGGTAACTTCTTTATAACCTTTTGCCACCAAGTCTGCCACTTCATTGAGAATGCTTTCCACGTCACGGCTACGCTCACGTCCGCGAGTATAGGGAACGATGCAATAAGTGCAGAAATTGTTGCAACCACGCATAATGGACACAAAGCCGGAAATATGATTGCCACAGATACGCGACGGAATCACATCCCGATAAGTCTCGGTAGTAGAAAGCTCCACATTGATTGCTTTCTCGCCGGTTTCAACGGCAGCAATCAAATCGGGCAACGTCAGGTAAGCATCCGGACCGACTACCAGGTCGACATGATGATTCGTTATCAAATCATCCTTTACCCGTTCGGCCATACAACCCAGTACACCCACAATCAGGCGCTTTTTCTTTTTCTTCAGCGAGTGGAAAAACTCCAGACGGTTCAGGATCTTCTGCTCCGCATTGTCGCGGATAGAACAAGTGTTCATAAACACAGCGTCAGCCTCTTCCAGCGTTTCAGCTACGGAATATCCCGCCATTTGCATCACCGATGCAATCACCTCACTGTCGGCTACGTTCATCTGGCAGCCGTATGTTTCGATAAACAACTTCTTGTTGTCATCAGTCATTTCAGTTGCGGATTTAAAGTCCGCTCCCGTTAATTCGTTCATACTCAAATCTTAGTTTAAAAATTCGGATGCAAAGATACGGCTTCACTTTCAATAAGTAGTTAATTGACACAGAAATAACGCAAAAATTGATGATTTGGCAAGCAAATTTGTAATTTATGTTAAGAGGATAAACATTTTCCATCCATATACTTGGCAAATTTAAATTTATTTTTCACATTTGTGCAATGAAAGAAACATTAGATTTTTTCATAGTTAAGGTTTAGGTTAAAAAAATTAAGGGGAGCTGTGAAGCTGCCCTTTTTTCATGCCCAAATGTTAGTTCAAACCAGATAAAATGCCTACCTTTGGCGGATAACTATTTAGATGTGAAGCACAATGGAAGATTTTTTGAAATTTCTCTTGATAGCAGGCGTCATTCTTGTGGGAATATTCAAAGAGGTGAATAAAAACAGCAAGGCGAAAAAGGCTAAAGCCAAGCACCCCGTTCCCCCAATGCCATCTCCGGTTGAAGTAAACCCCGATGCCGTTCCCATACCCGAAGCATGGGGCAGCCCCAAATCCCTGGACGAACTGCTCCGGCCGATTCTTCGCGAGCAACCGGTCGCCAAACAACCTTCCAAACAGCAAACTTCGAAACAGAAAAAGAAAAAAGAAGAAGTATCCGTGGCTGCATCCCTCGCGAACAGTGTCGCACAGGATGAACAAAACAGTCGGCAAGGTGCTCACTATAATACTCCTCACGACTCACCCGACAATAAAGAAGACTTTACGATTCATTCGGCAGAAGAAGCACGCCGAGCCATTATCTGGGGAGAAATACTTCAACGGAAATACTGACCGACAGTCGGAGGAGACTTCTTTTAAGTATTAAGTATTAAGTATTAAACATGGAGTATCAGGTGTCAACCTGTATACATACATTTTGAGCGAATTTTCAACTAATTAGATATCAACTGTATTTAACACGAAATTTACTATTTATGTCACTCAATCGTATTTCGGCAGCGGAAGCTGCAAGCCTGATTAAACATGGCTACAACATCGGCCTAAGCGGATTTACTCCCGCCGGAACGGCCAAGGCTGTAACAGCCGAACTCGCAAAAATTGCTGAAGCAGAACATGCGAAAGGAAACCCGTTTCAAGTAGGAATTTTTACAGGAGCATCGACAGGAGAGTCCTGCGACGGCGTACTGTCACGTGCCAAAGCGATCCGCTACCGCGCCCCTTATACTACCAACGCTGATTTCCGCAAAGCTGTGAACAACGGAGAGATTGCCTACAACGACATACACCTCTCACAAATGGCACAGGAAGTGCGCTACGGATTCATGGGCAAAGTGAACGTAGCCATCATTGAAGCCTGCGAAGTGACTCCAGACGGAAAGATTTATCTGACTGCTGCCGGTGGTATTTCCCCGACGATCTGCCGTCTGGCCGACCAGATTATCGTGGAGTTGAACAGCGCACACAGCAAATCCTGTATGGGTCTGCATGACGTGTACGAACCGCTCGACCCGCCTTACCGCCGCGAAATTCCTATCTATAAACCGAGTGACCGCATCGGACTACCTTACGTTCAGGTAGACCCGAAAAAGATTATTGGCGTAGTAGAAACCAACTGGCCGGACGAAGCCCGTTCTTTCGCCGCTGCCGATCCGTTGACCGACAAAATCGGACAGAATGTTGCCGACTTCCTCGCTGCCGACATGAAACGCGGCATCATTCCGTCTACTTTCTTACCCTTGCAATCGGGTGTAGGAAACATCGCCAACGCCGTACTCGGTGCATTGGGACGTGATAAAACGATTCCTCCATTCGAAATGTACACAGAGGTAATACAAAACTCCGTGATCGGACTGATTCGCGAAGGACGTATCAAATTTGGTAGCGCCTGCTCACTGACTGTAACAAACGACTGTCTGGAAGGCATTTACAACGATATGGATTTCTTCCGCGATAAATTGGTTCTCCGTCCGTCGGAAATCTCAAACAGCCCGGAAATAGTACGTCGTCTCGGTATCATTTCTATCAATACAGCCATCGAAGTCGACCTGTACGGCAACGTAAACTCTACCCATATCGGCGGAACAAAAATGATGAACGGTATCGGTGGTTCGGGAGACTTTACCCGCAACGCTTACATTTCTATCTTCACTTGTCCGTCTGTGGCTAAGGAAGGTAAGATCAGTGCAATCGTACCGATGGTATCCCACCACGACCACACGGAGCACGATGTCAATATCGTTATCACCGAGCAAGGTGTTGCCGATCTTCGTGGCAAGAGTCCGAAAGAACGTGCACAAGCCATCATCGAAAACTGTGCTCATCCTGACTACAAAGAGCTTCTTTGGGATTACCTCAAACTGGCCGGCAACCGCGCGCAGACTCCACACGCTATTCAGGCTGCACTTGGTATGCACGCAGAGTTGGCTAAAAGCGGCGATATGAAGAATACCAATTGGGCTGAATACGCCAAGTAATATAGAATATAGGATTTACAATATTCGATTCTAAACAAGTATAATTGTATTCTCTGGTAAACAAAATCCAACGATTTTTGCTTATTAGGGAATACAATTATCTTTTTATAGAAAAATCAATAAGTTATAGAAGAATCAATAAGCCCTCCATGGAGAGTAGAAACTTAACCTATGACAACATAGAAATCGGATTCAACAACGAAATTCCACTTGGGTTGTTTTGGGGTGTCAAAACACTTTTCTTTAGGAAAGTGCTTCTGCTGCACAGAGCTTTAGCAGGGGTAAGTCTTTCAATTTGAGTATTATGACACCATCTATTTCCCAATAATCACCTCACACACCTTATCCTGAAATGCCCGTGCCTTAGCTGCCGAAAGCACATTCTGGTTCATAATGGCAAAGGCTACTTCATGTCCGTTTTTCATCTTCAGATAGCCCGCAAGCGCATTTATTGCCGTAAACGAGCCTGTTTTGGCATGAACATTCCGGAAGGCAGGAGTACCTTTCATCCGGAATTTCAATGTTCCGTCCACTCCGCCAACGGGAAGAGATTTATATAACATCTGAAACACCTCTGTTTGCGAGTACGCATATTTCAGAAAGTCCACCAGCAGGGCAGGAGAGAGGTAATTATAATTGGACAGTCCGCAACCGTCGGCAATCTTATAGTCTTTCGGGTCATGCCCCAGGCGACGGATCAATTTCATAATCTCGACAATACCATCTTCGGCAGCTACCTGCTTCTTTCCCGTAGCCTGCGCCCCCAAGCGACAAAGAAATGCTTCCGCATTGAGATTATCACTCTCTTTCATCAACTGGTTCAGCGCTTTCTGCACGGAAGTATTCCAGCAAGCCATCCGTTCTACAGTCACACTATCACGAGGCAATTCGGCAAAGCCATACGACTGGGGAGTCATGATTCCTTTCCCACGAAGACGCTCCAGGAAAGTATGCATAAAAAAACGGGGAGAGTCGTAGATGTTGACATCATCCTTTCGAATCGAAGTGACATTTCCCGAAACAAGGAGATTGTTTCCATTCGTCAGCCAGTCTCTCGTGAAAGAGAATCTTCCGGCAGAAGAGGTACGTGTTTTCGTCTGATTCGTCACTGTATAATAGGAAGACAGAGGCTGGCAGGAAACACTTGCCGTATCGCCCTGCACTGTAGAAGGAACGACAGAAACCTGTACAGTCCCCTTGCAAAACATCAATGGAGAGAGATAAGGCTGATAGCCCGCAGGAGTATCGTCCCATGCCCATCCACTACCCCAATAAAGAGAGTCTTTCATCGAAACATCGCCGTACACCTGTCCGTTAATCACCGAAAAAGGGAAAGTGATTACCTCTTCTATCAATGAATCCATCGACTGGCTGTTAAATTCAGGATCGAAGCCGCCTACCACATACAGGTTGCCTTGCAAAGTATCATGTTCTATCACGCCATCGTGCCATACTTCCGTGCGGAAAGGTTCGGCAGCTTCGGGGCGGGAGAGTGCGGTAATAGCCGTCAGCAGCTTCATGGTAGAGGCAGGACGGGAAAGTTTCTCCGCACGATAGTTATAAAGTGATTTCTTAGCCGTCAGATCGTAGACGGATATACCGACCTCGGATGCTTCGGGGAGCATCTTCTTGATAAGCGAATCTATCCGGGAGAAATTCTGTTGTCCCCAAAGTGGTAACAAACAAACTGAAAGGGCGACCAACAAAAGACTTTTTTTCATACAATACAGTTTATGACATCAACAAATGTACAATGACACATCACCATACAAACTATTTCCAATAAGGCCGGAGTGATTATATATTTTCTCATCATATATTTGATTTTATCAGTAAGATACCCGCATCAATGAACGATCGCAGATATCGGAATCCGTTTATAACACTTCCCGGAAAATCTCTCCTACCGTAGGATGCGGGAAAACAATCTTTTTCCATTGCGCTGCCGTCAATCCGAGCTCAATGGCAGTGCCCGCAAGAGTGATAATCTCCGAAGCCGGATTGCCCAATACATGGGCTCCAATCACCCGTTGCTGTTCGTCCAACAATACTTTGCAGACTCCGTTCACGCCCTCATTCTCCGCCACAAAACGGCCGGAGTAAGCCATCGGAAGTTTGATAACCTGATAAGTGATATCTTTTGCCAACGCCGATTCCTCCGTTTCACCCACTCCGGCAATCTCCGGATTGGTATAGACTACGCCCGGAATAGCCCGATAACTCATGGCATCTTCCTTTCCCAAGATGGAATGTACGGCAACTTCCGCTTCACGAACAGCCGTATGGGCGAGCAAAGAGAATCCTGTCAGGTCACCACAAACATACACGCCCGGCACAGAAGTCTGCATCTTTTCATTAATTCTGATAGCGCCACGCTCTGTCTTCTCCAAATTCAAGTTTTCGAGCCCGAAACCTTTCGTCACCGGGCGACGGCCGACACTCATCAACAGCTTTTCTGCAATGACACTGCCGTTTCCCTCCGCGTTCTCATAAGAAACAACAGCCCCTTCTTCCGTTTGCGACAAGCCGACCACTTTCGTACTAAGCAGGAATTTAATACCTCGTTTTGTATATTCTGCACGGAGCAAAGCGGAAAGCTCCTTATCCATTCCACCCAGGATTTCGTCCATCATCTCAACCACCGTCACTTGTACTCCCAAACTATTGAAGAACGACGCAAACTCCATACCGATTACCCCGCCACCAACAATAGCCAGAGAAGCCGGCAATTCTTTACTGTCCAAAGCATCCCTGTGCGTCCAGTAGTTCACCGCGTCCACTCCCGGAATAGGGGGAATAAAGGTTTCCGAACCCGTACATAATATCAGATTCTCTCCTTCGTAAGTCTCTTCCCCGCAGCGAACCGTATTTTTATCAATGATCTGCGCTTCTCCTGATACAATTGTAACATTGTTGGCAGTCAGCTTCGCTTTCACTCCCAGCACCAGTTTACGCACTACCTTACTTTTACGCGCTATTATCTTAGGCAAATCGAAAGAGACCTCCGGGATATTGACTGCATACTTTGATGCATGTTTTGCACTGTCATAAGTCTTTGCCGAATACAACAATGTTTTCGTAGGAATACAGCCTTCATTCAGACAGACGCCACCCAGACTATTCTTTTCGATAAGCAATACGCTCAAACCACCTTTACCGGCAGTTTCGGCAGCCGTATATCCCGCAGGACCGCCACCGATGATAATTACTTGATATTTCATAGTATATAATCAGTTAATCTTTTCATTATTATCAAAACATGCTACGATTCATCCTCTTGAGAGTCTACAGGGTCTATTGCCTCCGTGGCCTTTATTTTCTTTGCGAACATTCTCTTTTCGAGTAGTTCTGCAAATTCCTGTTCCTTGACAGGCATCACCGAAACAAACTTCCCTTTTCCGTATTCTATCAAGATATAATCCGTCACCGAGAAGCGGCCGAACTTCATGGAATGGTATTTCCTGACTGCAGTAATTTCGGAAAGCGGGATGATCTTCTTGCGAATAAAACGACCACGTGAGACTTCCAGATCACCGTTTGTTGTCAATGTATAAGTAGTGTGTATAATTTGTTCGATCACTACAATCAGCATCAACATAAACAGTACCGCCACTAAGATATATTTACACCACAATGCGCCGACGGCATTCACAGTAAGCACCACCAACAGGAAATATTGGTACCAGGCGATGCGGGCATGAAAAATTCGATTCATTTTGTCAGATTTTTGCCTGCAAGGTAGCAATTTTATGAATTAGTGACAACGAAAAGTACAACGAAGTAACTTATTTTGTAGCTTTGCGGTGAGAAATAACAAAATTATGGTAAGAAAATTCGATTTCCTCGTTATCGGCTCCGGAATTGCCGGTATGAGTTTTGCGCTCAAAGTGGCGCACAAAGGTAAAGTTGCTCTTATCTGTAAAAGCGGGCTGGAAGAAGCCAATACGTACTTCGCACAAGGAGGAGTGGCATCCGTCACCAACCTGCTGGTGGATAATTTCGACAAACACATTGAAGATACGATGATTGCCGGCGACTGGATCAGCGACCGTGGCGCAGTAGAAAAAGTAGTGCGCGAAGCGCCTGCGCAAATTGAAGAACTGATCAAATGGGGCGTGGACTTCGACAAAAACGAGAAAGGCGAATTTGACTTGCACCGCGAGGGAGGACACTCCGAGTTCCGCATTCTTCACCATAAAGATAATACGGGAGCAGAGATTCAGGACAGCCTGATCAAAGCCGTGCAAAGGCATCCGAACATCGAGGTGATCGAAAACCAGTTTGCCGTTGAAATACTGACCCAGCATCATCTGGGAGTAACCGTTACCCGCCAGACACCGGACATCAAATGCTACGGTGCCTACATCCTCGACCCGAAAACCGGAAAAGTAGATACCTACCTCGCCAAAGTGACTCTTATGGCCACCGGTGGAGTAGGAGCTGTTTATAAAACGACCACCAATCCGCTAGTCGCTACCGGAGACGGTATCGCCATGGTCTATCGTGCCAAAGGTACGGTGAAGGATATGGAGTTCGTGCAATTCCACCCTACCGCCCTGTACCATCCGGGCGACCGCCCTTCGTTCCTGATTACGGAAGCGATGCGTGGCTACGGTGGCGTACTCCGCACAATGGACGGCAAGGAGTTCATGCAGAAATACGATCCCCGTCTTTCACTCGCCCCGCGCGATATCGTAGCCCGTGCCATCGACAACGAAATGAAAAATCGGGGTGATGACCATGTTTATCTCGACGTCACCCACAAAGACCCGGAAGAGACAAAGAAGCACTTCCCCAATATTTACGAGAAATGCCTCAGCCTGGGCATCGACATCACCAAAGATTACATTCCGGTAGCTCCGGCAGCCCACTATCTTTGCGGCGGTATCCTCGTAGACCTGAACGGACAGTCTTCCATCGAACGCCTCTATGCAGTGGGAGAGTGCTCCTGCACCGGTCTCCACGGTGGTAACCGTCTGGCTTCCAACTCACTGATCGAAGCTGTCGTATATGCCGACGCTGCCGCCAAGCATAGCCTGAGAGTTGTAGACCAGTATGCCTACAACGAAGCCATCCCCGAATGGAACGACGAGGGAACCCGTTCACCGGAAGAGATGGTACTGATCACGCAAAGCATGAAGGAAGTGAACCAGATTATGAGTACTTATGTAGGTATTGTCCGCAGCGACCTTCGTCTGAAACGTGCCTGGGACCGACTGGATATCATTTACGAAGAAACTGAAAGCCTGTTCAAACGCAGCGTAGCCTCCAGAGAGATTTGCGAATTGCGTAATATGGTCAACGTAGGATATCTGATTATGCGTCAGGCAATGGAACGCAAAGAAAGCCGCGGATTGCATTATACGATTGATTATCCACACGCTAAAAAATAATCATGAAAACATTAACTAGACTATTTATTCTTTTATTCGTTATGGCAGGTGTAAGTTCCTGCTATACAGGTATCCCATTGAAACAAGGCAAATCGGAAAACAACCGAACTTACGAAGTCAGCTATTTGTTCGAGCATGACGGAGTCAAAGTCTATCGATTTATGGATATGGGAAACTATGTGTACTTTACCACAAAGGGAGATGTGACCAGTATCAAAAATGAGCGCCTCGCGGAAAGGTTCGAAGCCTCTATCCCCGAAACAGAAATACTCGGGACCGAAATTTATTTGGAGATTGCCTAATGGGAACCATCAGTAAACACAGCATACTTGAACAGCTTTCCCAAGAACTCCCTCCTGTCTTTGCGAGGGCTGCCGTATCTCGTTTTCTCCCCGGAATTTACGAGCCTCAAACATTGTGCAACATGGAATCTCAAGGTTCCGGCCCGCCTTCCACGAAAATCGGAAAGAAAGTTTGTTACGAACGAGACTCCTTTCTGCAATGGCTCGGAGAAAAAATCCAAGATGCAGATGAAAAAGAAAACTAGCCCCCACCTTACCGTTGCTTCCCGTTCCTTCCCTTTCAATGTGGGGCAGGAGTGGGGCAAACAGCGCAGAAAAAGAAAGGCCAACCTCACACAGCAAGGTTGACCTTTCCTTTTTTCTTCAATAATGGCGGAAACGTATAGGAGTCGAACCTACCAACGACCTTTCGACCGTCCACCAGTTTTGAAGACTGGGCGCTCATATTTACCGTTCCTTACCATATCATA
>OGZW01001165.1_pt1 | contig 21398 bp, 12 predicted proteins | sample 1577001 | NCBI WGS metagenome assembly OGZW01 (sample SAMEA3541519, study PRJEB24748) | human gut metagenome | biome: human gut; feature: human-associated habitat; material: faeces | place: China | collected 2012 | reverse complement strand
ACATAGGTAAATGCTGCCAACAGCACAAGCGGAATTATGGTAAATGCCAGTATAATCAGTGTCTGCTGCCCCTTCCTGCTTTTTGCCCACTTCAGGAATCCACGCCTGGCTGTTTTATTTTCTACTTTCTTTACTGATGTCGCCGCCATATCCAACCTCCATCTTTTTCACCCTGTTTTTAAAATAACGGGACCGGAAACAGATCTCTCATTCCGGTCCCGTCTGTGCATGATGTCTTATTTATTCTGCCGTCACGCCATTGTCTTCCTGTGCCTGTGTCCACTTCTCATTCCACTCAGCCATGATGTCATCGTAGGACATATCACCGTTAGAAGCATGCTCAATGATCTCCTGAACCTTCTCTTTTCCGCCTGCATTGATGTTCAATCCGGAATCAGCGTTCAATGCATTGAGTAAATCTTCCTCGCCCTCTAATGCGGACTCGTCGGATACAAATGTCACATCACCGAACTCTGCGTATGCATCCGGATAATCGTTATCGTCTGCAGCGATCGGGATACCGCCCTCGTTGTATGCAAAACCGGACTCTTCTGTCATCCATTTTACGAATACCATTGCTGCTGCCTGATGATCTGCATCCGATGCCGCATTGATACCGAAGCTGTAGTCAGCGCCTGCGGAAGCATACTGCTTGCCGTCGATCGTGATCGGGAATGGCATGTAGCCGATGTCCTCGCCGTGAGAATCAGCGTCTACCATCTGGGAATATGCCCAGGAGCCAAGTACCATGGTCGCGATCTCGCCTCTGTTGATCATGCCCTTGGAATCTTCCCAGGAAGTTGTGGTGAAGTCATCCTCTGTCAGTCCGTCTGCCACTGCATCGTAGAGCACCTTGTACAGTGCATATGGATGTGTGCCATCGCCGTAATCCTGGAACGGATCCTTTGTGTGAAGAAGCTTCTGGTTCATGTAAGTAGAATCACCGGTTGTCGTACCTGCGATCTGTCCGTCCCACTGCTCCATCGGCCATCCGTCTGCGTAGTTCGTGTAGAGCGGAATGATGGAAGAATCGTAATCCTTGATCGCCTGCAGTGCCGCGATGAACTCATCCGGTGTCTTCGGTGTCTCTGCAACGCCGGCCTCTGTGAAGACTCTCTTATTGTATACAACACCCTGTGCATTACCGGTAGAAGGAACACCGTATACCAGTCCGTCGTAATCCCAGGTATTTGCGAACTTAATCTGTCCTTCCATCTCATCGAGTGTGCCGTACGGCAGGAAATACTCACTTAAGTCCAACTTCCTGTGCCCACGGTTCTTCCTTTATCAACTTCTGCGTTTCAACTTTGCCATTACTATCCGTCAGATAACGGGGATGACCTTGTGACAGTTTCACCGATAAGGAAGTTTCCTGTGCATATAATACACTTGTTACAAGCAAGCATATCCATAAAACGATCTTTCTCATAATTCTATTCATTCTCTTTCACAAAAATACGTATCATAAAGCTATTCCACTCAATCCAAATGAATTATTTTATCATCCGCTTCTTCCATTCAAATTTAAAGTTACCGAATATAAAATGTTTGCTTTACCGGCTCTGCAGTCTTTATCTTAGGATCAGAGGTTTTTCCGTATTGCCATGCTATTACAGTTACTTTTACCGGATAGGTGGTTTTAGGAGGAATAGCAGTTAATATCAATCGATTACCATCCACATAAGCCGGTCCCGATTCCACATAAAAATCGACCGGCAAGCCACAACTGGAAACAGCAGATAAAGAAACGTACTTAGTACCGCGCTTTATGTCCGGTAACGTTGCAAACTTAATATGTTGCTGCTGTCCTTCCGTATTTTTAACCGGAATTGTCATCTGAGCTTGCTGAACAGCCGGTTTATATTCTTCGTCTCCCGGATGAGTTATAGAAAAAACAATATCCGATTTCTTGTCCGTCCATAAAGTTCCCCGATTCCACTGTATTCGAAATGTCACAGAATCAACTAAAACAGCCGGACCGGTAATCATCTGCAGGACCGGAGCTTTTCCAGCATGACCAACAGATGCCCCAACAGGCAAATCAGTCCAATTGGAAAGTCGGGGACTTTCTCCTGGAACAGTATCCAAAAAAACAGGGGTCAATTGAAATGTGATACCATCTTCCTGTGGCATAAAAGCCGGGTGAACTTGTAAATGAGTATTCTGTTGGGATACTGTTTTTCCGTTTTGAGACACACTTACCAATTGTGGCTTCATATCGTAATATCGGGATTGATACACCAAAGTAGCCTCTATCATCTCACGATCAAAAAACCAAAATGCTTGTGCAGGATCCCCTTTAAATTGATTTACCGGTGCCGGAATACATGAAGGCTTTTCATTTTTTTTCCATCGCTCCATCAACCATCCCTCCTTGGTCGGATCTACGTGTCCATAATGCATTGCCTTCTTGATATAAAGAGCTATATATTGTGCTTTTCCCGGGGTATAGGCAAAGTGTCCTTCAGCAGGACAGGCCAACATGCTTAAAGGCAGCAATGGATGCTCCTTACGTTCTTTCAAACCTTCATTGCTCCATGTATGTGCTGATTCATATTCTCCCATGGTTTCCAGACAAGGAATTTTATTGATGTTACGTTCTCCCCAAATATCCGGACATAGCCAGCGATCACGATGATATGGCCACTGACCACTGACAGAAATACATGCCAATGTACGTTCCGGTTTATAGGCAGCAAGATAATAAGGCCAACTAGCAGCTGCCGAATGTCCTATGGCTATTAAAGGAGCTGTAGACAACTCTTTATATCCAGATACTTCAGCAAGATCTGCCAAAAGACCATCCAAAGTTTCCCATGCCCCATCCGTAAAATCAAATCCATGATTGAAAGAAGGACATACCCATATTTGAGCAACATCAAGCTCAGCCATACGTTGTCGGAAAGCCTCATCTTCAAGGATAGAAATTTCCTCCATATTGTGTTGGGCAACCAAGATTGCTTTTACTTGTTCACACTGCCCGGGAATCCACAAGTAAGCCCTTGACTCAGAATTTTTGGGATGAGTGCTAAAATTACGAACAGGTACAGACCATTGCCAAATTCCTGTTTGTGCAACAAGCGTAAATGATAAAAGCCAACCGAATATTCCAAATAAAAATACATGTTTCATAGCTATCTTCATTGTTTATTATAAAAACGAACCAGAATCAAGAAACACTCAACTTTATTCTAGAATTATCTTCCAAAGAAATGAGTAAAAAACTATCTTTGTACGTATTAGATACATATACAAAACTTAAATAGCATGAATAAACACACTTTATCTGTAGCAATCACTTTCCTATTCTGTACCCCAATATCAGGGGGCATACCGGACGGAATTTACCACAAAGGATGGATAGACTTCAACAAGAACGGGAAAATGGATCTATATGAAAATCCTAAAGCCCCGCTGGAAGACAGAGTACAAGACCTGCTTTCACAAATGACACTAGAAGAAAAAACCTGTCAAATGGCCACCCTTTACGGTTCAGGACGCGTACTGAAAGATGCGTTGCCTCAAGACAATTGGAAAACAGAAGTATGGAAAGACGGAATAGGAAACATAGATGAAGAGCATAACGGATTAGGGGCTTTCAAGTCCGAATATTCTTTTCCATACGCCAAACATGTGGATGCCAAACACACCATTCAACGCTGGTTTGTAGAAAAAACACGTTTAGGTATCCCGGTAGATTTCACCAATGAAGGTATTCGCGGATTATGTCATGACCGGGCAACCTACTTCCCCGCCCAGTGCGGACAGGGTGCCACCTGGAACAAAAAATTAATAGCCCGTATCGGAGAAGTGGAAGCTAAAGAAGCAGTAGCATTAGGATATACCAACATCTATTCTCCCATCCTTGATATCGCCCAAGACCCTCGCTGGGGAAGATGTGTAGAAACATACGGAGAAGATCCTTATTTAGTAGGAGAATTAGGAAAACAAATGATTACCAGTTTGCAAAAATATAATCTGGTAGCTACTCCGAAACATTTTGCAGTTTATAGTATCCCGGTAGGCGGACGTGACGGAAAGACACGAACCGACCCACACGTAGCCCCACGAGAAATGCGTACCTTATATATAGAACCTTTCCGGATGGCATTTCAAGAAGCCGGAGCGCTGGGAGTAATGAGCTCTTATAATGACTATGACGGGGAACCCATTACGGGAAGCTACCATTTTCTGACCGAAATATTACGTCAAGAATGGGGATTTAAAGGATACGTAGTATCGGATAGTGAAGCTGTGGAATTTATCTCCAACAAGCATAAAGTAGCAGATACATACGAAGACGGAATAGCACAGGCGGTCAATGCCGGACTGAATATCCGTACCCATTTCACTCCGCCTGCCGATTTTATCTTGCCTCTTCGTAAAGCTGTTGATGATGGCAAAATCTCTCAGGAAACTCTCGACAAACGGGTAGCCGAGATACTTCGTATCAAATTCTGGCTAGGGTTATTTGACAATCCCTATCGTGGCAATGGTAAACAAGCAGAACAAATAGTCCATAGTAAGGAACATCAAGCTGTATCATTGGAGGCTGCCCGTCAGTCACTGGTATTACTAAAAAATGAGAAACACCTGCTTCCTTTATCCAAATCCATCCGTTCCATTGCCGTTATCGGTCCCAATGCCGACGAACAGACTCAATTGATTTGCAGATACGGTCCGGCCAATGCTCCTATTAAAACCGTTTATCAGGGTATAAAAGAACTGTTGCCTCATGCAGAAGTGATCTATAAAAAAGGATGTGACATCATAGACCCTCATTTCCCGGAAAGTGAAATCCTTGATTTCCCGAAAACTGCGGAAGAAGTCCAATTAATGGAAGAAGCCATTCGTGCAGCCAAACAAGCCGAGGTGGTAGTCATGGTATTAGGAGGGAATGAACTGACCGTCAGGGAAGACCGTTCACGAACCAGCCTTAACCTTCCCGGACGACAGGAAGAACTTTTAAAAGCTGTTTGTGCAACCGGGAAACCGGTCATTCTAGTAATGCTCGACGGACGCGCTTCTTCTATAAATTACGCAGCAGCTCATGTACCTGCCATTTTACATGCTTGGTTTCCCGGAGAATTTTGCGGACAAGCTGTGGCCGAAGCCTTGTTCGGCGATTATAATCCGGGGGGAAGACTGGCAGTTACTTTTCCTAAATCTGTAGGGCAAATTCCTTTTGCTTTTCCCTTTAAACCAGGGTCAGACGAAAGTTCCTCCACTTCCGTTTACGGAGCGTTATATCCTTTCGGGCATGGTTTAAGTTATACCACTTTTACTTACAGTGATTTACATATATCACCATCACATCAAGGAGTACAAGGAGATATCCATGTAAGTTGTAAAATCAAAAATACAGGAAAAATAAAAGGAGATGAAGTAGTACAACTTTATTTACGGGATGAAATCAGCAGCGTTACCACTTATACCAAAGTATTACGCGGCTTTGAACGTATCAGTCTGAAAGCTGGAGAAGAACAAACTGTTCATTTCAGATTGCGACCACAAGATTTAGGATTATGGGACAAAAATATGAATTTCCGTGTGGAACCGGGTAGTTTCAAAGTAATGCTCGGAGCTTCTTCTACAGACATCAGATTACATGGTCAGTTCGAAATAACGCCCTAAACCTCCCACCATTTTAACTCAGCATGGAATGACAGGAATATTCAGATTCCTATAAATACAGTATTTCATTAAAACATCGGTAAATAATCAGTTCACATCTAATTTATGTTCACAGATCCTTTACCGATGTTTTGAACAAGAATCTTTTAATCTCTATTTTGAAGATATAAATGAAGGAGGAAGTTCTTCTACACCCCATTTTTTGTTAGGCTTTGCCCCTAATTTCAACTCCAAAGTCCCCCCCTTAATAAAGTCTTCATGATAAAACCAACATTTATTCCACTTTTTCCCATTAAGGGAAGCATTTTGAATGTACATATTATCAGTTGAATTTCCTTTCGTTATGATTTGGAAAGTCTTTCCGGAATAATAACGATTGTCCAAATGAATAGTAACCTTATCAAAAAGCGGAGAAGTAATCTCATAAAAAGGCTTTTCCGCACAACCACCATCCACCTCAAACAGTCCGATTGCCATCAGAACACCTAAAGCCCCCATCTGTCCCTGATCCTCATCATCCCGATAGCCTCCATAGGGAGTCACATCACAATAAGCAGCTTTTACTTTACGCACCCACTTCTGAGTAAGCCAAGGTGCTCCTGCATAACTAAACAAATGAGCCATTCCAGTCCCCGGCTGATTACCATAATCTGTCCAATTGCCTTCCTTTGTTTTATTAGAACGGAAAAACCCATACGACTCACTCTTTTCGAAATTAGCATTCAATCTCTTAACATACTGGTCGGCACCTCCATAAAGTTCTATCAATCCTGCCATATCATGTGGAACATAGTGTGAATAAATAGCAGAGTTACTCTCGCAAAATCCTCCTTTTTCTGTCAATTCCAACGGATCAAAATAAGGTAACCAGTTGCCATCCTCTCCACGAGGTTGCATATAACCACTTTCCGGATTCCAAAGATTACGATAATTCTTTGACCGCTTCATAAAAAACTCATAATCCTGTAATTTCCCCATTGTTTTCGCCATCTGTGCCAAGCACCAATCCTGATAGGCATATTCCAATGTCATGGAAGCTCCGGTAGTATGCATCCCTTCAACATCTTTCCGTCCGTCAGGCACATACCCCCATTCCTCATAATATTTCATGCCACCGGAATAAGCTGTCTTGCTATGTTCATAACCGGCATGGTCGCGAATACCTCCCACAAAAGCATTTTTCCGCAAACCTTCATAAGCCAGTTCCGCATCATAATTACGAATTCCTTTATTATAAGCCGAAGCAAAAAAAGAAACAGCCGGATCACCAATCATCACATACGTATAATTTCCTCCTGATGGTCCACGGGGAATCAGACCTCCGTTTTGATACATATCTATCATTGTATTACAGAAATTATCCATAACTTCAGGATATGCCATAGACCAGAGTATGTTCAGTGACCAATGACTTCCCCACCATGCATCAAAGTTATGATGATTATACAAAGGTTTTCCATCTTCTCCCAAAGGAATTTGCCGTATGCGCGGAAAGTCGGAAGTCATATCCATATAATGTCCATCGGCATCACTGACTACATGGCGTCCCAATAAGGCATGCCACAAATCCGTATAGAGTTTTATTTGCTGTTCTCTGCTACCGCCTTCCACTTCTATCCTTCCAAGCCAATCATTCCATTCGGAAAAAGAAGACTGCTTTACTTGCTCAAAATCCCAGCCTGACAGTTCCGTTAACATATTCTTACGTGCCTGTTCTACACTGACATATGAAATCGCCACTTTCAGCATCACCTTTTCGTCTTTTTCTGTTTTAAATCGGACTGCCATACCCGCATTCTTACCTGATATTCTTTCCGGATTGCTATTAGATTCTATCCGGCCTTCGCGCCAAGATACAACCTTATCCATTGGCTTGCTCAATTGTGCATAAAAATAAACAGGAGTATCTTTAGGACGACGTCCTGTACGTTCCATCATCTCCCATCCGGCTATTTCCTTATCACTTACTTTCCAAACCTCCGAATAAGCTGTAGGTCCATGTGCCAAAAACGCTCCCGTATCAAATAAAATATAACTGGCATCACTTTTCGGAAAAGTATAACAATGAAAGCCTACGCGCATAGTAGAAGTCAACTCTGCTGTTATGTCATAATCTGTCAGTTTCACTTTATGATATCCCGGTTTAGCTATCTCTCCATCATGAGTAAAAGCCGATTGATAAGCATTCATACCCAAATGCCCTTTAAACTCGCCAACGGTAGGCATCACCGCCACACCGGACATCTGCCAATTATGAACATGACTAAAACAGCGTATTTGTTTTGAGTCATACAGATATCCTGATCCCCAAGAGTGCTCGGTATCCGTATCAGGGCTAAGGCTGACCATACCAAACGGACGACATGCCGAACTGAAAAAAAACCATCGGGAACGGTGACTGTCAACAAAAGGATTTACCAAGTCAACATAATTCTTTTTAGTCCCCGCTTCATTGAACAACAAAGAACCAAAAGCAGGCTGATCACGATCGTATCCTTCAGGACGAATCTGCCGAAGAACCTGTTCCGTATAAGGCATCTGCATCCCTTTCCGTATAACAAAATGATTGTAGGTCATTTCAAAAATCGGCATATATCTACCCCTTCCTTTATTAGATATCTCAGTCCAGTTGCTATATTTTCCTGTGACATCCTTCCACACAGCAAAAGGAACATTATACCCCAAATTATATTTTGCGACATACTCAAACCCTTTCATAAGCCGGTTATCAAGAGCCGAATATAAATCATCACCTTGTTGCCAAGCTATTTCACAAACAGTTGCCAGGGCACCTATACCCAACATGCTATGCCCCTGATCACGACCACTCTCCTGTATCTGACCGGTATCCCCACTGATATAATGAGCTATTGTTCCGTTATCATTGGCATGAAGATAAAAATCAACCGCCTTATTATACATTTCCTCATTATCCCATAAAATAGCAGCTGCCATATAAGCTTTAGTCACAATAGGTCCCCAATTCCCATTTGTATAAGGCTTACGATGGTAAAAATTTTCCATTACAGGCAAGAACACTTCCCTTATCATTCTACTGATCTCATTAAACTGAACAACTGTCATCTTTTTATAAGTATGACGCAGTATTTCAGTAGCATAAATAATCTTTAATCCTTCCAACCCCACCAACAAAGGGGCATCATTCGTTTCCGGAATTCTTTTAAGTGTTCCGGCATAGCCTAACAATAATTCCAAAGATTTCTCGGCATGAGTCTTTTCACCAGTCAAAACCCACATCAATGCATTCTGATAGACTGCACTAAAGTCTTGCTCCATTTTTGATTTTGTATGACGAAACTCACCATCTCTTGAAATGATTTCAAAAGGTCCGAAAGGCTGATAATCCGCCTGAGAACAATGATGACTTTTCAATAATTCAAAAGAACCATAGGCAGGATATTCCTTATCAGCGATTTGAGCACGCATCCGCTCAATACTTTTTGTTGTATGTAATATTCCCGGATGCACAAATTTTCGGGCCTGCATCTCAAGTCCTATACTCAAAAACAGACAATAGAAACCCAATTTCAACAGGACTGATATTTTAAACTTTCTCATAACCGCTGCTGCTTATAGTTTTTGACAGATTTTATATTTCCATCGTCAGGAACTAAACGAACTGCCCCCCCCCCGGATGCTTTCAAACAAAAGTTTAATTTCGTCTTGTTGCTCACACGATAAGTAGAAACTCTGACTTTAGTACGTGTTTTCACTGATTTATCCCCATCCGTATAAATTTCCGCTATGTAGTTCTTTCCTTCGGGCAAGAAATCCAAGCTTACAGATAAAACACGCTTCTCATTATTTGTTATCGAACCGATAAACCATTCCTCTCCTTTACGACGGGCTATAGTAATAAATTCACCGACCTCCCCTTGCAACACTTTTGTATCATCCCATGTAGTATATACATCATCAAAGAATTTCAACTCGGGTTCGTCTTGAGAATCTGATGGTTTATCATACCAATACATATATTGCAACGGACTATAATAAACTGCCGCCAAAGCCAATTGATGCGCAGGAGTGGTCTGGATAGATTTAGAACGAGGAACACCATAACTATCCTTGTCTGCATTCAAGCGACCGAAATCCTGACGATAGTAACAAATGGTATAATCCGCCGCTCCAGCTATAAACCGGGTAAAGGGAAGAGTAGCATTATGTGTTGCATCAGGAAATTCCTCATTACCTCGGATACCTTCCTGAGTCATCAGATTAGGATATGTACGACTGAACCCTGTAGGACGGTACTCATCATGTACATCAACCATCAAGCCATAATCAGCACATTTCTTGATCGCTTCATGCATCCATTTAGTCCATACTTGTGATCCCACCTGTACGAAACCAAATTTAATACCCGCTATCCCCCAAGACTTATACAACGGAAGAATCTCATCCAATTGCTGTTGTAATGCACGTTGATTAACATACAGGATAACTCCTATACCCCGTTCTTTAGCGTAAGCTACCACCTCTTTCAGGTTCAAAGCATTTATATCCGGATTTCTACGAGGGTCTAATGTCACTGTAGTAGCATCAGAAACCTTGTCATATTCAAATCCATACCATCCCGCATCAAAATGAATATATTGCAGATTGCGTTTCACGGCAAAATCGACCAAAGCTTTTCCTCCTTCTGTAGTCAATGTCACTTCACGCACCACTTTTCCGGGTTTTATCCATGAAGTATCCTTTATTTTACAAGAAGGGTTCAAATTCAGAATCAAATCATTATGTTCCAATATTTGTCCCGGTTTATCAGCACACATAATCACCCTCCAAGGAGTATGATAAGGAGCAATATCTTCTACGGGACCATACATAGCAGATTGAATCGTATTCTTTTTTTCTGTCGATAACTTGAATTTTGTACGCACATAGTCTACCACTTGCGCTTCAGCCAGACATACGTTAGGACCTTCAGGTAATGTCAAAAGCAACGGACGGTCTGATTCACCGGGCCATCCTTCCAATGGGAGAAATTCATAAGGAGTCTGAGCCCTGGATGTAAAGTAAGCTTTTGTTCCTTCCGGTAAAGTATATTCAGTAAATTCATCTGTGATCTTCAAATATTGTCCGCCGGGAAACCGATAACGGAATGCAATCCCTTCATTATACGCCCGTATATCCAAAACCAACTTGTCACGAGAATTCTGACGGTTAATGACTACCGACCAAGCTTTATACTGATCTTTTATGGTGCTACGTTCTCCATATACAGGATGCCAGACAGTATCCTGTTCGGCAGTTGTCATGTCACCTAATGACAAATGATCACGCCATATAGTATTAGCCTTAATACCCAATAAAGATGGTTTTATCGTTTCTTTAGCATTCCAATTCAAAGAATAATGCAAGTTCCCACCCTCATCACTTAAAGTAAACTGATACTTTTCATCCGGCGAGGACATCTTTATCTCTTTTGCCTGAAGGATGGATAAAGAAAATACCATCCATAATACACCTATATATAATCTTTTCATCATACTAACTATTTATACCTTGCAAAGTTATACATTTATAGCGTACTCTCTATTTTTTATGTCATTGACAGATTAAAAAACCGTCTTTACTATAGATCAACAAAAAAGGAAGAATACGCTATAAACTTATTATAATATTAAGATAATTCAATTACTCCCAACCCGGATTATTTCCTAATTCCTGACCGTTGGATAAAGTATTCAACCATGTAACAGGAATAGGACGAAGACCATATTTACTTTTAAAGGTAGCTTCACTTAATTGGGTCTGAATCAATCCACCTGTAATATTAGTGACATCCCAATTGTATTTCAAAACTCTTTCTGCCAATTTTCCTGTACGCTGCAGGTCATTCCACCGTGGTGCTTCTCCATAAAGTTCCAATGCTCTTTCATCCAATACATTGTCTAATGTAACAGTACCAACATATTCTTGCAGTCCACCTTCCGGAGCATTATTCATGGCACGTTTACGTATCTGATTTATATAGTATAAAGCATTAGAGTTATCTCCCATTTTAACAGCAGCCTCAGCAGCAATTAAGTAAGTTTCGGCCAATCGGAACAAATAAATATCACGAGTTCCATTTTCTACTGTTCCCGAACTGTTATAACGGGTATTACAATCTTTAAATTTCCAAACAGGAAGCCAAACACGTGATTTTGCATTAAAGCTTTGATAACCGGTTTTATAATAATCATCATTTCCAGCATCAGCATAAGAACCCTCAGGATAATTATAGAAAAAACGTCCACGATTATTAGCAGCCGCTTTTTCAGCATCTGTATATTGTTTATAACCACTCTCTCCGGGAACAGGGAAATAAATTACGGTATCACCCTTTGCCACATTTACCCCATTTGTACTCTCAAACCAATTTCTACCATAAGCACGTCCGTCTATAGAAGTAGCCGGGTCACCATTCAATGGACTCATAAAAGTAACTTCCGTACGTCTATCTTTCTTCCAATCAAATAATAAATAACTATATTTGGTTGGCATAACAGAAGCATAATCATTACAATAAATTGAAGAAAAGCCCAAATCAGTCCAACCTTCACGATAAACAAACAAATAGAATTCTGTCTGAATATTATTATTCCATCCTGCTCCGGCAGAAAAGTTAAGACTGAAAATAATTTCATCATTCTCTTCATTTGCCTGACGATGAACCATTGCATAATCATCCAATAATGTATGTCCGGAATTCTTAATTACATCTACAGCATCATCGTAAGCCTTTTTAAAATCATCAGCTTCTGCATAACTCTGATATCCTCGAGTCAAATAAACAAGAGAACGAAGATGTTTAGCAGCCGCTTTTGATACACGTCCATAATTCGCCGAAGTCTGCTTCATGGGAAGAGAAGAATCCATAACGTCCTGCAAATCTGCCAGAATTTGTCTGTAAAAATCAGATCCACTATCCAATTGCGAAGTTGTAGAAGGTGAGGTCGGTTCTTCCAAGATCAATGGAGCTTGCCCCCAATTTTTTACAATTTCAAAAAGATATAACGCCCGCAAGAACTTAGCTTCCGCAACCCGTTGGGCCAAGATTTCTTTATCAATACCATCAAAAATATCTTGATCCTTTGTAACTACCATAGCAGCACGACCAATAGCAGCATTTACATTTTTCAAAGACTCATATAATACCTTCCACTGATTATAGACAGTGCCATTATCATTGGTATAATCTACTGTATACTGATTTAAAGCATTGGTTGCTGTTCCGTCATTCTGAGTCCCCAAATCCGTACCAAGTTGGGTCAACAGAAAATAGTTGGTTGTATTATAAACAGATTTTAATGTGGAATAGGCTCCATTAATAAGAGACTCATATCCTTCAGCCGTAGCATAATATTCTTCAGCAGACTGGCTAGACCAATTTTTTTCATCCAGAAAAGACGAACATCCCGAAAGAGCAAACACAGATGCCAACAGGAAACCTTTAGTAAATATATTTTTTGCTTTCATACTATCCTAATTATTTGAATGATAAATTAATACCAAATATTACATTGCGAGTCATTGCATCCGATGTATTGATGCTGACATTCAACTGTTCAGGATCAACCACATCCTTTGCACAGAAAATAAATGGATTCTGAACTGTTGCATATAAACGCAAATTGCCTAATTTCATTTTCTCAAGAACCGATGGTTTAAAAGTATATCCCAAAGTAATATAAGAAATCTTAAGGAAATTACTGGAAAACATCGTATGTGACATTTCCGATTTTGCATTTCCCCATGATCCTGCCTTGCTTCGATAAGTACCCATGTTACTAGGCTGTGCAGAAGCATTGGTAGGATTTTCCGGAGTCCAATAATCTTTTCTTAAATTATTAAAATTGAGATTGTTGTTTTCCAATGCATACGAAACATAGAACTGATTTCTAGCTCTTGCCCCTGCTTGGAAAGCTGCTTGAAATGACAAATCAAATTCCTTATATGTAAATGTATTAGTCATACCACCTGTCCAATCCGGAGTACGTTTACCATCAATCACACGATCTTTATCGTCAATCACACCATCCTCATTCAAATCCAAAGGTTTATATTGACCAGGTTTACAACCATATTTAGCTGCTTCTTCAGCTTCATCCAGCTGCCATACTCCCAATGTCATCAAATTATAATTTATATCAATAGGCTGACCAATAATCCAAAGATTACTATAATCACCACTCATACCAGCTAAAGACAATCCACGGGAAGTCAAATTCTCCTTATACTGTAAATCTACAATTTTATTCTTATTATAGGCAAAATTCAAACTAGTTCTCCATGAAAAATCTTTAGTACGGATATTATCCGAATTAATATTTACCTCAAACCCTTCATTTCTAACAGACCCTACATTTGCTTTTACAGAAGAATAACCGGTAGTAACAGGTACTGTCTTATTCATAATCAAGTCTTCTGTCAAACGATTATAATATTCCACACTACCCGAAATCCGATTATTGAAAAATCCGAAGTCAAGACCTACATTATATTCTGTAGTACGTTCCCATCCCAAATCCAAATTCCGTAAATTATTGGGAACATATCCAATAGACTCACTAGAACCGAATGTATAATATTTGGCACCACTAATAGATCCTTGCGTCTGATACGCACTTACATTATCATTACCGGTCTGACCATAACTTAAACGTAACTTCAAATTACTCAACCAAGACAAGCTCTTCATAAATTCTTCTCCTGACACTCTCCATGCTACAGCTGCTGATGGAAAACTTCCCCACTTATTGCCTTCAGCTAATTTTGACGAACCATCAAAACGAATACTTGCTGTTACAAAATACTTGTCCTTATACACATAATTGGCACGTGCTAAATAAGACATCAAATTCGTTTTGGTAAAACCGGAAGAAGAAGTATTACTTGCCGATCCTCCTGCCAAATTATACCACAAAGAGTTATATGACAATCCATTACCAATTCCTTTTAACTTTTCATCTTGTGATTGCTGCATAGAGAACACTCCGGTCAAATCTACGCGATGATCCTTCAATTCAAAGTTATAATTTACAAGATTATCCCAAACCCAATCTACATAGCTATTTTTCGCATAATTACTGGTTGCCTTATTTTGCCCTTTATTAGCTTTAGTGTATTTACCTCTGTACTGGCCAATTTCTTCCAAATTTATATCCGGCGAGAAAGTGGTCTTCAAAGTCAATCCTTTAATTGGAGTTATTGCCAGATAAATGTTACTCAGCAAATTGTACTTTTTGGTTTTATTCAGTTCATTCTTCATGGTAGTTAACGCATTATACTGACCATTAGAATAAGCCCACATTTCTTCTCCTGTCACCAAATCAGTCGGATGATAAGTCGGACGCAGACGAAAAGCATCCTGTAACAAGTCAGAGTTACCCGTATCACGTACTGAATGGGTTCCATACATATTAATTCCAAATTTCATGTATTTGCTAGGTTCTACATCCACAACAGCACGCAGATTATAACGGGAATATTCTTGAGGCTCCAACATACCATCTTCAAAATAATATCCGGCAGATAAAGCATAAGTAGCCATCTCATTACCTCCGGTAGCCGATATAGTATGATTTGTCATAAAGGCCGGACTAGAAACAGCATCCACCCAATCAAAATAATTTCCATCTTGAATAGCCTTTAACTCTGATGCTGTGAAAATCTGACTATCATCCACATATTTATTATTATTTCCGGCTCTTTTAGCCTCTCGTGCCAATTGCACATATTCTTCACCAGACATCATATCGGGCATATTCGTATATTTCCTATATCCGGCATATCCACTATAATCTATTTTTACTTTACCTATCTTACCTCTTTTAGTAGTAACCATGACTACACCATTAGTAGCACGGGAACCATAGATTGCGGTAGATGATGCATCTTTCAAAATATCAATTTTTTCTATATCATCCGGATTCAGGTTAGATAAAGAAGCTCCTGGCACACCATCTACAACAATTAAGGGAGATGTACTTCCGCTAATTGTATTCAAACCACGAATCAGAATATTATATTCCCCTCCTGGTTTACTATTAGAACGTTGAATTTGCACACCTGGCAAAGCCCCTTGCATAGCTCCTACTGCATCCGTTCTACCACTTCTTATCAAATCCTGAGTAGAAACAGAAGCTACAGCACCTGTCAAATCCGATTTCTTTACCGAACCATAACCTACCACTACAACTTCGTCCAACAGCTCAGTATCTTCTTTTAGAACAATCTTGAAAGAACGGTTAGAACCAATATTCAATTCTTGAGTTTGAAAACCAACGTAAGATATCTGTAACTTATGAGAAGGAAAAACAGTCAAACTAAAATTACCATCCAAATCAGTTACAATACCGTTGGTAGTTCCTTTCTCCATTACTGTAGCACCTATTATCGGTTCTCCATTTGGATCAATAACTTGTCCCGTAATCTTCACCGTATTCTGCAATACTTCTTGATTAATCGGAGAGTACAACCCTGCACCTGTTTGCTCTGCAACCGCATTTCCTAACGGCAAACAAGACAATACCATAAGTAATAAAAATTTGTCTTTCTGTTTCATAGCATGTACTTAAAGTTTAATTTATTAAATCATTCTATTTTTCATTTTCTTTTTTTACTTATTAAACGAATCTAAAATAAAATACACTCAAAAGACAGAAAAAATATTTTCTATCACTCACATATTCAAGAACATAAATATCTATCCGTCTGTTTACGAAGAACTCCCCTAGCTATATATAGCTGATTCTCTATTGTTCTCAATGATAGGCCTAAGTTTCTGCTTATCTCCGGATTAGAAAACTCTTTTTGGAATTTCATGATAAATATCTGTTTACATTTAGGAGGAAGGGAATTAATCCTTTTCTCCACAATCACAAAAAACTCTTTTGCCAACAAATCGTTATATCCATTTATATGTACCACTCTATTTTTTTCGTTACTATAGATTTCCTCGTATCTTTGCGCTATCTGCCTATGGCGTACCAAATCAATACAACGATTATATATTGCTGCATAAATATATTTTAAGGCTGCAGCCTCAGATACAAAATAATTTGTCTGCTGAAATAACCCTATAAATACATCCTGCACTACATCTTCAGCATAAAATTCACTAGATAACACCTTGCCCGCATACCGCATAAAACAATTCTTAAATTTCTTATAAATATCTTCCAAGGCTATATCCCCTTTTTGATAAAGACTAATATCAATAGATTGTGTATTCATAATATGAACGGATTAACAATGATTTTATAAATTAGCCAAAACAGATTGTTTCTCTTTCAAACGTTTCAATCGTACCAATGCTTCCAAATAATAGTAATCTGCATAACTAATAGAAGCATCAACTTCCCATCCCTTGTTCATGTGCCCAACCGAATGCAATAAAAAAGCATCTTTTTTATTGCGAGCCTGATATGCCGGAGAAGATAGTATCTGAAGCATTTCCACAGCCTTATTCCGATAGAAAGATGCAGAATCACTATTATTTATATAGGTGGAAAGTTCCAATAAGGCAGAGGCCGTTATGGCAGCAGCCGATGCATCTTTCGGTTCACCTGAGGATAATTCCGGAGCATTAAAATCCCAATAAGGAATCATGTCTTCGGGAATACGGGACAAATAGACATCCGATACCTTCCGGGCAAAATCCAAAAAACGTACATCATGTGTTTCACGATATACCATGGTATATCCATAAATAGCCCATGCCTGTCCACGGGCCCACATAGAATCATCACTCAATCCTTGATGGGTAACTCCTTTTATAAAATGACCATCCAGCGTATCATACACCGCTACATGATAACATGAATAATCTTTGCGGAATTGATGTTTCATAGTCGTTTCCGCATGTTTACAGGCAATATCATATAAATACTGCCCCCCTCCATTCCGCGCAGCCCAAAACAAAAGTTCCAAATTCATCATATTGTCAATAATAGTATTGTGCGGCCAGTTTTCTTTTTTCACCATTCCAGGCCAAGATAAAATAGTACCCACAACAGGATTATAAAGCATAGCCAAAGAATCTGCGGCATGCAGCAATCCTTCCTTATATTCCGGTTTTCCTGTCAAACGATAACCGTTGCCCAAACTACACATCATAATAAAACCGGAATCATGACTCTTTGCTTTCCTGTAAGCCAAGGGAGCAATCATATCGGTTACTTTCCCTGCTGCTTCCCTCCACATATTATCCTTAGTATCCTCATATAAATACCAAAGGATACCGGGCCAAAATCCACAAGTCCAAGAGCCTACCTGTGTATAACGCCATTTAATACTATCTAAATCCATGGAATTAGGAATTTTATCTAACGAAGGAATAGAAACCAGCGTCCGCATAGCCTGAGACCGGCAATACGCAATTTCCGAATCAATAGAAAAATCATCAGTAGCAGTCGTTTTACACGAAAAACATCCTAGGCTAACTAAAAAGATAAAAACAAGAATAAAAAAAGTTCTGCTTTTCATAATCATATCAGTTTCTTTAATGGATAAAAATATTTTTCTATCAGCAAAATTAGAAACTGAAATGTCTTTTCAACCATTCTGTAAAGCAGGATTAATCCCAACCTACTAAATGAGACAAAAAAGATCATACAACACTATGAATCAACAAATTGCATAATAGAAGAAGAGAGTTCCAAAAAAATATGGAACTCTCTTCTTCTATCCAATCACTAGAGTAACGCCTCTATTCCAAACGCTACTCAATAAATATCCCATGTTCCTTTATATATTCGGCAGGTGACATTCCCTTAAACTTCTTAAACGAACGGAAAAAAGAAGTACGAGAACTGAAACCACATTGTTCCGACAAAGAAACCAAGGTATATCTGGAAGCAGACTTATCCTGTATTCTTTTTATGAATTCGTCTATCCTATATTTATTAACATAATCCGTGAAACCAATATTCATAAACATATTCAACACTTGGGACAACTCTCCAGTATTACATTTCACCACTTTTGCCACATCCTGCAACTTTAAATCAGGATTCAAATATAACCGATCTTTCTCCATACACTCATTCAGTTTCCCAATAATGAGCATGGCCGTTTTCTCTTCCATCCTTGATTTTTGATATTTTTCTTTCCGATTTTCTTCGGATGATTCCGTCTTTTTATTTATATATTCCTTCATTGTGCGATACTTCCCCAATAACCCGGAGTAAAAATAAATAAGAATACAACAAACGACTACACTTAACACCACAATCCATCTTATAAAAGGCGTATTTCCGGCAACAACCACCCTTACCGCTTTTATTGCTGCAGGATTGGAAGCCGCCCTGACCCTAAACATATAATCGCCAACAGGAAGTTCTGTATAAGAAACCTGATTTCCTTTCATCAAAGTTTTCCATTCCTTATCATATTCTTCCAAACAATACTCGTATAAATCCGTATTCTCCACTGCATAATTCAAGGCTGAGAAAGTGAATGAAATATTATTATCATTTACAGACAGAAACACCTCATCTATAAATGGAGCAGAAACGGGCATTAATGTCTCTCCCGGGCACAAAGGTCTGCCTGCGACTGAAATGGAAGTAATCACGGGAGGCTGGACCTCTTTTGTTCCTATCTCACTCCAGCTCTTTGCCGCATCATAACAGACCAATCCGCATTCATTTCCCCACCAAATTGTATTATCATCCGTTATCTGTACCGGAGAATTAAAAATATATCCGGGAATGCCATCGTATAACGAAAAAATCTTATGATAATTTTCCTCTTCCTTTATATATAGTAACCCCCTCTGAGTAGCAAACCATAATCCGCCGTTCTTAGGATCTTCCACTATGCTCATCACAGAATTATTCGGTAAGAAATCATCGATCGTGATGTGTTCAAATGTCGTAAAAGACTCATCTACCTTAACCACCCCCTCCTTATCATCACAAAACCACAAATTCTTCTTTTTATCCTCATAAATGAATCGTACACTTTTAGTATATGGTAAAACATGCTCCGGAAAAACATCCGATTTAAATACCCCAGCAGCCCTATCATACATAAAAACGGCCCCTCCTGTGCCCAGCCACATCCTGCCCTTCGAATCTGCCTTCAATGAAAAAACAGAATTAACTGACAAAGAAGAATTACGACTGTTATAAACCTCATATTCCCCTGTCAAATGATCATATACATACACACCTTTGGAACTGCCGATCCATAATTTATTGTTTCCATCCCTTTCATATCCATTAAATGACCCTTGCATAAAACATTGATCTGATTGAAAAAAGGAAAGTTCACCCGTATTCCTGTGAAGCAAGTACAAGCCCCCTCCATACGTTCCAATTAAAAAATCCCGATTGAAAGGTTTTACAGACAAAATTATATCCGAACGCAAAATGGAATTCCGATGTGTATAATGCCTTATCCTTTGTTCCGTTTCAGAAATATAATAAAGTCCGTCACGAGTGCCTATTACTTTTTTCCCATCTGCATCCACCCAAAAAGCACGTACATTCATATTATAAGAATTAAAAAGCTCTGGATAAGAATAAACAGAAAAGAAACTTCCATGAGCTGGAGTATAACTTAATCCGCCCATGTAAGTACCTACCCAAAGCATATCATCCTCTTTCAATAAAGAATAAACTGCATTAGAACAAATAGCATCCGCATTCGAAGTATGCTCTATAGCCGATAACTCTTTTCCTGTAGACGCACTGATTATTCTAATACCGCTTCCATTTGTTCCCACCCATATCTCATCATTAACAGTAATGATACTTTTTATATATCCATTTTCCACTTCAGGACAAATAGAAAAAGCCGCCTTACCGATATCAAAAACAAGCATACCACTGCCGGCCGTTCCTAAATATAGCTTTTCTTTTAAAAGAGCCAGACAGGAAAAATAACTAACAAATTTCTCATCATCCTGATATGTATAGACTTTCGATTGACCGGTTTCAATATTATATTCAATCAAACCACCTTGTGAAGTCAGCCAAAAAGTATCTTTATATCCTTCAACAATGCCAGTGATAAAATTGATAGAAGACAAAGCATTTGACCCGAAAAGCACCTTCCTGAAAGCACTCTCTTGATAGATAAAAAGTCCATGAGTGGTTCCAACCAGCAATCGACCTGTCTGGCTTACAAAGACTGATCTAACTTCCAACGATTTTGTATCTAAAGTGACCGATTCCACTTGGTCTGTTTTCCTATCGAGTTTCCATAATCCTTTATCTGTACCCACCCACAAATAAACAGAATCTGTTTCGGCTATGGAAAAAATGGTACGTCCTGAAAACTGAAGAAAACTTTTCACATTGATACCGTCAAAACGATCTAATCCGGTCTGGGTACCCAACCAAATAAAGCCTCTTTTATCTTTATAAATAGTATTAATAATATTGTTAGACAGGCCGTCTGAAATAGTAATAGTACGAAAAGTTAAATTCGGAAGGTCAACGGCCGATAAGGATACAGGTAGCCATAATAAAATTACCACCCTAAAATATAATCTATATAACCACAAATTCCCTTCCATATAGGATGCGTTTTTCATAATTCAGCAAAAACTACAACTTTGATTGATTTGTATCTACAAATCTACATAAAATTATTCAAATGTGATTCTATATGAAAAGAAAAATAAGTCCAATATAAATAAAAGAGAAACAAGATATCCATGAAACAAATTCATAAATACCTTGTTTTGTGTAGCGGGACCCGGGATTGAACCGGGGACCTCATGATTATGAATCATGCGCTCT
>OGZW01001162.1_pt1 | contig 21447 bp, 17 predicted proteins | sample 1577001 | NCBI WGS metagenome assembly OGZW01 (sample SAMEA3541519, study PRJEB24748) | human gut metagenome | biome: human gut; feature: human-associated habitat; material: faeces | place: China | collected 2012 | reverse complement strand
TATAATATGACTACTTCGTAGTCACTTAGAAGTTTCTTCGAAACTTCAGATGCGTTGAAAAGCAACGCAGGTGCTCATCTTAAAAGTTTAGATCGGATTTTGGTGGATTTTATGGTTAATGACGAATTTGACAATATGGATATTCATTTTATGAAACTGGCGATTGGACAGGCGAAGAAAGCGGCTAAGATTAATGAAGTGCCTATCGGGTGTGTTATCGTGTATGATGGTAAGATTATTGGCAGAGGATATAACAGACGTAATACCGACAAAACTACACTTGGACACGCTGAGATAACCGCAATTAAAAAAGCAAGCCGCTATATGCAGGACTGGAGGCTTGAAGGCTGTACCCTGTATGTAACATTAGAGCCCTGCCAGATGTGTGCCGGCGCTATTATTCAGGCAAGAATTCCACGTGTAGTTATCGGTTCAATGAATTCTAAGGCTGGCTGTGCCGGTTCTGTTCTTAACATTTTGCAAATGCCACAATTTAATCATCAGGCTGAGGTTGTAAAGGGCGTATGCGAAGAACAGTGTTCAACTATGCTAAGCTCCTTCTTTAAGGAACTGCGCGAGAAGAAAAAAATACTCAAAGAAAAGGCACTTGCTGAAAGCTCTGACGCAGATAACAATCAGGGATTTATTAACCGTTAATTCAAGGAATACCTTAACATAATTATTTAAAGTGCATTTAACGCCTGGAGGACTACCTATGAACGTAAAATACAGTCTTGGAGATTACACGCTTAAAGTATTAGGCTGTGATAAAAGCCTTGATGTTCTGGATTTCTATTACAGAAACCGCAACGATTTTGATATATATGAAAGTGATAAGCCAGAAGCTTTCTATACAGAAGAATTCATCAAGAATATGCTCAATGCTGAGAACAAAGCTCTTATGTCTTTACATTTTGTAAGATTTTTTCTTGTATCTAATGACAATCCCGACTACATTATCGGAACTATTTCTTTATCCCACATCAACAGAGGCTCATCACCATCTGCTAATATGGGATATAAAATAGACCGTCTTAACCGCGGCAAAGGGCTTGCTTCCCTTATGATTGCCCATATGCTTGATGTGGTAATTCCCGATTTAGGTATCCACCGCACAGAATGTTACATTCATCCTGACAATAAGATTTCACTCCACCTTATGGACAAAATGTCATTTATTGATGAAGGCATTGCACATTCTTATGTAAAGCTTAACGGCAAATGGCAGGATCACAGACGTTTTGTCTATATCTCCTGATACCAGTATCCAAAATATGGATTAGAATAATCGCTTCTATGGCTTTTCTTAAAATTGTTAAAGCCAAACATTGAAGCCATATACCTCTCCCTGTTGCAGTACATCCCCGGCACGCCAATAAAATAATGTGTGTTATTCTCATTTTCACACACCCTGCCAAACAAAAGATGCCGGAAATTATAATATCCGTGTATTAAAAAACTGTTATTTATTATGTCATTCTCTATGGACAACAGCTCTTTAAGCACCTCTGTTGACACCTCTACGCAGTCGTACAGATAGTCATCATCAAATGCGTCAATATAATCAGGCTTTGCATACAATAATTTATCGACTTTTTTGTCAAAGCTGGTCTTTGCTTTTTTTCTTTTTGACTTATCATTATCACTTTCCATTATCTTATTACCCTGACCGGTGCAGTTATCCAAAGTCTCCGCCTGCATAATTGCAACATCCTTATCCTCCTGTATCATACATCCATTGGTGTATGCTGTATTACTGTCTGACTGTGCTGCACTGACTGTTCCATTCATATTCTGCAAAGCATTAGCATTTTCTGGTGCATTATTATCCACTGCTACGTTATGGCTGGCATTGTCTGGTTTATTGGTACTATCTTTGAAATTATCAACAACAGAAGCTCTTTTTCTTTCATTAATCAACATTTCTTTGTCAACGAAGTGGATTTTTTGTGTATTAATGCTCTCATCTTTCCACATTGAGAACATCATATAGAATGCATCCGCCTGATTGGCTATTCCAATGCCGCATATGTCAGAAAATGCGTACCCTGTACTATCAATGTTGGACGAATTAAATATGCCCTTGTACACAGCCATACCATTCTGCACCATACAGTCGCCAGCCTTTAAAAGCTGGTATTCACCACTGTTATAACCTGCGAATAACAGATACACCCCGAATAGTTCCGGAGTATCAGTATATACACCCCTTAGATTAATATTTAACCGGATTTCTCCCCTGACAACTTCAACCTTTGCAAAGCCTACATTCTTATCCTTAACTCCACCCGGATATGAATAGATATATGACACAAAACGTTGATAATCAGCCATTTTAAAACCTCCCTTAGGACATAAGATTAACTAATCAATCTTATGTCCTAAGGGAGGTAAATATTCATTGCCTTAATTATGTGCTGTCTGTTATCTGTTATTAATTATCGCATTAGTAAGAGCCGCGAACTGCTCTAATGTGAGTGCTTCTCCTCTTATTGTAGCAGAAAATCCACACTGTTCTAATGCTTTAAGCAGTTCCTCTTTGGATACATTGACTTCACCGCTATTACCCACGCTGTTCATCATAGTCTTTCTTCTTTGGTTAAATGAAGCTCTTATTATCTTGAACATAAGATGTTCATCAAGCACATCAACTGGAGGCTTCTGGTATCTTTCAAGCTTTATTACCGCTGAGTCTACATTTGGACGTGGCATAAAACAGCTTGCTGGAACATTAAGCACAATCTTAGGTCTGGCATAATACTGCACTGCTAATGAAAGTGCACCGTAATCTTTAGTTCCCGGACCTACCTGCATACGGTCTGCCACTTCCTTCTGAACCATAATAGTTATGCTGTCCAAAGGCACACCACTCTCAAAAAGTCCCATAATAATAGGAGTTGTTATGTAGTAAGGAAGGTTAGCAACAACCTTTATTGGCTTACCACCATTTTTCTTGTCTGCAAGTTCCTTAATATTAAGCTTTAATATATCCTCATTGATAACTGTCACGTTATCATACCAAGACAGTGTATCCTCTGTAAGAATTGGTATAAGCTTCTTATCAATCTCAACAGCTACAACCTCTCTTGCATTCTCGCAGAGTATCTGTGTCATAGTTCCAATACCCGGTCCTACCTCAAGCACGAAATCATCCTTCGTAACTCCTGCTTCCCTCACAATCTTTTCAACTACATTTTCATCTATAAGAAAGTTCTGACCGAACTTCTTCTGAAAATTAAAACCGTATCTGTTAAGCACCGCGATTGTATTAGTCGGATTGCCAAGGTGCATAACGTGTGCGTATTTATTATCCACTATATAATCTCCATTCTTATAATTACTGATTGACGAATATGTTATGCCTCTTTAAAGAATAACCTTCTCGCATTGTTATTAGTAATGTCCACTATCTCATCATAAGACATTTTCTTGATTTCTGCCAGCTTTTCTATGACATATCTTATATTACTGCTGTCATTTCTTTTGCCCCTGTTAGGAACTGGTGCAAGATATGGGCAGTCTGTTTCTAATAATATGCGCTCCATTGGTATAACCTCCGCCGCCTCAACAAGCTTTCTTGCATTCTTAAAGGTAAGCACGCCGCCTATTCCAAAGTAGAAGTTCATATCGTAAAATGTCTTGAACGACTCCTTAGTATATGAATAACAGTGTATTATTCCACCTATCCTGTCCGCATTTCCATTTTTTAAAATGTTAATTGTGTCCGCACAGGCTTCTCTGGAATGTATAATCACTGGCTTATTAACTTCAACAGCCATCTGTAACTGCCTTTCAAACCATTTAAGCTGTACTGCCCTCTCTGGCTCATCATAATAATAATCAAGTCCAATCTCACCTATTGCAACAACCTTCGGATTGCTTAGTGCTTCTTCCTTAAGCCAGCTTATAATATCCTCATTAAGTTTGTCATAATCATCTGGGTGAACGCCTATAGCCGCATATATATTCTTATACTGCTTCGCAAGATTTAAAGTCTTCCTGCACCCTTCTATGCTTGCACCGACATTTACAATAGTATCAATGTCTGTAGATAAAAGCTTATTAAGCAGTTCGTCCCTGTCCACATCAAATGCTTCATCATCATAATGTGCGTGTGTATCAAATATTCTCATTCTTATTCTTCCCTGACTTTCCTGTCTTTCCAAGCGCAATCACCCATACAACTGACAGGATAATTCCTGCTATGCTGACAATTGCTCCCTGCCATACATAAGGCACTTTAATATTAATAACTGTTGTACCTTTCTGTATATACATAAGATTATTCTTTTTTTCAATATTCTGTGCTGTGCTGAATATGTCGTGATAAGCAAGTGCAGTGTTAACATTATCCTCATTAGATGTTATTGTAATCGTGCTGCCTGTATAATCAATTGTAAGAGGAAATATCTTTCTTTGTGGCAATGTTTCCTGTGTAAGACCTGAAATATTCTCAAGCAGTCTTCCAACTGTCTTATCACCTGTCATACTGTAGAAATTCATAATGCCAAGACCACACATTATTATATTATCATTCTTAACTGTTCCATAGAAATCAAGACTCAGTCCATTATCGTCAACACTTCCGTAAGAAGTATCAAGTCCATCAAGATATACAGTATTCCACTCAGTGTGTCCCTGTGGGAACATATCTGTATATACACGTCCAATTCTTGTATTCATCTCCGGATAACCATTCTCGAACTTAACCGCATTACAGGTAACTCCAAGAAATGTCTGTGTATGGGTTCTCTTATCCTGCGGAATGGAGTCTGCTGAGATTATAATCTTAACCCCTGCCTCACTAAGTCTTATAATAAGCTCCTCTGCCGCCTCTTTATCATTATAAGTAAAGCCGTCAAGGAATATCTCTTTATACTGCGATAACTGCTCAAATGTATAATCATCAAGATTATAAGAGTCCGTTTCTTCTACCGCTGGAAATCTTAAAGAAATTCCTGAAGCACCACTTCCTATGCCTATAGCTTCATAAGTGCTTATAGTTCCCCAGTTACCATTAACATCAAGATGATAAAGCCTGTAATCACCATTGTAGTCAACAAGCTTATAACCCACAGCATTTGCCGCCTCATCAAGCTTATCAAGAGTTCCTGTATATTTATTAAGTTGTGAAAGCCTTACAACAACTGTGTCGTTACCAAGCTCCTCGCATCTGTCAAACATATAGTAAAATCTGCTTTCAGCCATAGCCTTATTAAGATTGGCTATGTTAGTTGATGTGTTAGCCGCTTCCCAGCCCGCACCAAATGCAGCCGGCACTCCGTTATTCCAGTCTGCTGTAAGCCACGCACCCATAGCTCCAAGACTGCTCGCATCCATAAGTGCAAGCCTCTGTCCTGTTATGCTCTGTGCCTTTGATATAAGTGTATAGTTCTGTGTATGATTAATCCTGTCCTCTGCCTCACTTGTATCTGTCATATTTAATGATAAAATGTCATCAATAAGCGATGTATCAGAAGAATTATCCTCTGATGTACTATTATACCGGCTGAACATTCCACTTAAAGATATTTTATTATCTTCTGTAAACAGACTTCCGCCTGTTATCAATGTAAGTGATGGCACTATATCTGCTATAAGAAGAACACACATCAATAGCACCAACGGCTTCTTTAATGTATCCCACTTAAGAAAGCTGTACAATATAAAGCATAATGCTATGGAAATAAATCTTAACATCCAAAGATACTGGCTTCCCGGAAGAAGGCTTAACACCGGATACATAGCTGTAGTAGTGCATACAAGAATGACTACCGCTGTCACAAATCCCGCTCTTGACTTCTTATATCCAAGGAATATTCCGCATACCGCTATTATGCACGCTGCAAGCCCATAGTAGAAATGGGAGTTATTGCTCTTAATTCTATCAAGCGGATTAAGAGTAACAACAAGCTTCTGAAAGAAGTTAGCCATATTTTCTGAGTTATCAAGTGATGTTATTCCTCCATTAAGCGAAGCAACAAGCCATATTCCAAGAACCATAAATCCAAGCAGTATGCTGACAATCACTTCCAATACCGCTCTCTTATTGCCTTGCTGGAACATATACACTATGCAGTATATAAGCACTGCCAGTGCAATCATACCAGCATAGCCAAGATGACACATTGCCATAAGTGCGAATGTAACTATAATTATAGGAATATATATTCTCTTTCTCTCTGACAGATATTCACATACCGCATATATGAATACAGGCAGAAATATCATACACAATGATCTTGCAAGATTACCTTCAACAAACAATGCAAGCAGATTATTAGGCATAAAGAACCATATAAGTCCAACAAATGCACCAAGATATGGCCTATTCATTTTCCTGCCTATTATAAGCCACGATATGCTGTTAAGAAAGCAGACTGAGCCCACGAATATAAGGTATCCTGCAAGCTGTCCTCCACCTGCAATCATCTGGCATAATGCCATATAATATGCTGTAAGTGGTGCCCAGTAACGCATAATCTCCACGCCGTTATACCACATAGAATTATATATAGGATACCAGCTGCCTTCCTTTATAGAATTGTATACATAATCTCCACGGAATATATGATACATAGTATCTGAACCTGTAGGGTATGCCCCATTATTCTTAACTAAGAATACAACAAGCACTGACACTGCCAGATATATTATTGGCATAAGAATTAACAGATACCACGTCTTCCTGTTCACATCATTTCTATTCATAACAGCCATCATCCTTCTGTTAAATCATCTAATACTGCATCCATAACCTCAGATAATATTATATTCTCTGTATCTGCGTTAATCTGTGCATTTCCCTCCTGCTCTGCCATATTAACAATATAACTTCTTGTAGGAGTTTCGCTCGCCTCTAATCTTGTCATCATTCCACCGATATCATGAATTATCCTGTAGAATTCACTTGAAAAATAATCAGTTACATTCTCAAGTGTCGGCATTATGCTGTCAAAAGGCTCTTCATCATTAAGCACCTTATTCTGGTACTTTTCAAGGAAATTGGCAATTCCCTTCTCGAATATATTAAACTCAACAAATGAGCTTCTTCCAAACTTAATATCCAGAGCGAACTCCCATGTGTGTGGATGTATTTCACCCTTCTTGCCATCAATAATTATGTAATGCCTCATATTAAGGTAAAATTTAATTCTATATTCCCTGTACAACTTAACTGCCATATTAATCTCCATTCCTGTCTGATATTTTAAGCATATACACTGTATTTATACAGCCTTACTCTGTTTATATCTGTCCTTAAGTTTACTAATATCAGCTTCATTATTAACAAGCTGGCTGTTCTCAACTGATGAATTATCATCTACAAGTATATTAATCTTGTCCAGGGCACGCTTTTCATCAATCTTAATAAATATAAGCACAAGATCCGTCCTGCCATATTCAAATCTCAGAACATTTTTATCAAGAATATATACTGCTCTTTCTATAAACTTAACCCTGCTTTCAATATTCCTGCATTTGATATGTATAAATGTGACCGGATATATCCCCCTCTTAGTAATCTTTTCAAGAAACGGAATAATAGCCTTCTGCTTCCACAGATTATTTCTTGTATCGTGAAGGTCGCTTTCCATAAGCTTCTGGTTAATCTTTGAAAGTCGTCTGTTGACCGTATCGATTGTATCCTTCTGTACGTCCATTTTGAATAACATATGTCTTATATAATAAGCCATAAGCATTGGCACTAAGACAATAATCAGAAGAAGTACCACGAATAATGTAGTCATCTGTGTCTTTACACCAAGATAACTGTTGTTATCAAGAAGTGCCCCCCTCTGTGTAAGCAGGCATAATCTGTATGGCTCATTCTTATATTCAAACAGAACTCCTGAGGCAATATAATCGTTGTCGTTAATATTAATTGTCTTATGCGCAACCTTATTCTGTATAAGACCATCTATGAACTCCTTGGCACTATCTGACATATAATATGTTGAAGCTGTAACGCCTTTATATTTATTAGTTTCTGTTATATCTTTTACAAATAGCATTGACTGGTCCTTTGAAAATGTCCAGTAATGGTTAGACGAGGCATCCATTGTCTCAAGGATTTCCTTAATAATCTGCTCATCATTTCTATTATCCTTAAGATTAATCTGGTCAAGAACAAGCTGTACATACGCATCCTGCTGTGTCGCACACACATCAAGAATTCCGTCCTCATACCTTTGAAGTTCTATATGTGCTGTAAATCCTGCTATAACAGCTACACATATTACACATATTGTTGTAATAATAAGCACCGGGTGTTTACCCAATCTGTCTTTCAGTTTCATAGCTTACTCCCATCTAACACATTTTATAAAGACTCATCTTCTTCCTGTACCTCTATAAGCTCCATATCCTCCATAGGCTCGTAATTGACTGCTTTTCTTAACTTTCCAATAAATGCCGCCGGCTTTTGCATATCCTGTCTCACTACCTTAGCAAATGCCTTGCACTCGTCTGTAAAGTTCATCGTCTTCCATGCACTATCTGTCTGTATGCTGTTAATAATACCTGCTACTCTTATAAAGAATACAAGGAAATTAAAGAACGGCAGGAACAATATGCACCACCAGTGCCGAACATAATATTTCTTTACATCCTTATTGATGTTAAGGAAATACGCGACAACTATAAAGTACAGATATCCGGCAAGTGTATACAAGCCGAATATTATTCCTGTAGATACAAGTATCATCTTACCCGAATAGCCAATAGCCATAAGGCATATAAGTGCCAGATACCATATCATTCTTGGAAACGCAAATGTGTGGTCATAAAGAAGAGTCTTTACACTTACATTGCTGAATATATTCTTTACCTTAAAGGACTTGTCCATAAACATCTTGGCTACTTCAAGGCTTCCTCTCTGCCATCTCTGTCTTTGCGTGTACAATTTGTTCATATCCTCTATTGGGTCAACAAAGAATATCGCATCTTCGCACACTTCAACTCGTTCATTCTGCCTGTATTTCATCTGGAATGTGATATGTGTATCCTCACATATTGTATCCGTGTTATACATCCACGACTTTAACACAACTGACTTTCTGAATGCGGAAAATGCTCCTGATAATGTATACACTGCATTCATCTCGGAAGCATAGCTTCTGCCTGCAAGGAAAGCCTGTGCATATTCCATAAATTCCAGATTACGGAGCAGTCTTGGAAAAAATCCTTTATATGCCTGTATCTGTTCAGGAATTGTAAGAATAGCTCCTGTCATACAGTTAAGATCTGTATCCTGTTCAAATCTTGTAATAAGATTGACAAGTGCATTTTTCTCTAATATTCCATCACTATCAAGATTAATAATATACTTGCCGTCACTGTTATACAAGGCCAGGTTAAGTGCTCTTGACTTGCCCTGCTCTGCATTAAGCCACTGCATAAGAAGGTCAGGAAACTTCTTCTGACAGTCCGCATATACGGCGAAGCTGTTGTCCTGACCTTTATTATTAACAAGGAATATTCTGATTTTATCATTAGGGTAAGTACTGTCATTAACCGACTTGATACATCCATACAGAGTATCCGCTGAATTATATACAGGAATAATAAGAGATATCTCTGGATATATCTTCATCTCTTTTCTTTTCTTCTTATGTCTTAGATTTCTCCTGATAAGAAGAAATACACTTCCAAGTGCCGGGACAATCTCCATAATAAATGGAATGATTATCCAGCCGCCCCAGAAAAGAAATGAGTTAAGAATTTGTTTTATTATTACCATATGAGAAGCTGCCTACTTTCATCTTTATAACCTGAGGTTTGGTAAATACATAGAAATACAGATATACACTTAGAACGTAAAAGAATATTCTTCCAATAAATGTATGAACCACATAGTATGCTCCCATTCCCCAAAAATATACTGACATACATATCATCACAATTCTTAGAGCATTACAGAGCATTATATAGCAAAAACCACCTATTCCCACCATAACCTTTTCGCTGAAATTGTATACATTAAAGAATGCCAGCAATGATATAAATGCCATAATCTCAATAATTCCTGAACACTCAAAATCTATCAGCAGTGTCGCCTGTGTAACTCCTGTATGAATAAATATAATTCCATACTTGAAATATGATGTAAATGCTCCTGTCACACTTCCAACTACACCAGCCAGCGCTGATACACAACGTGCCAGCGGCATAGTAAGCACAGGACGTATTGTTATCATCATTATAAGAAACAACCCAAAGCTTCCCCACATAAACTTCCACGCATAAAGCTTTGCTCTTGTTAATACTGAAAGTATATACAACCACACTGCTATAACTGCCACTGCCACGATTGGATTAACACTCATTATTCTGTTACCTGATTACTGCCTTTCTTTTTCTGATAAACGAGAACACCTACTGTTACAAGAACGCATATGCAAAGTCCAAGCCAGGCACCTGTTGAAGCACCTGCTGTTGTAACCCACTGCTGCCCTAATCTTCCAAACTGTGCATCAATCTGCTTGAAATCACTGACATCACATCCAAGCTTATCAGCCACCTTATTAAGGTATATTATAAACTCACATTCATCCTTATCACTTCCAATAGTCACCATCATTTTTCCATAGCAGGTATCTGCTTCATTAGTGCTATTAATATTAGTTGAAGTATGCCATGCATCTATTGAGAAAATGTAGAATTCGTATGTACCTTCGGAAAGTCCACCTTTTTGAGAATTCCAGTTAATGTTACCATCACTGTCTACTGTCTCCATTCTTGGATAAAATACCTGACTCCAATTATCATTAAACTTTATTGTAATTGCCTGTGTTAACTCTCCACCCGCTTCAGCTAAATGTGCCTTCATTGAAGTTTCAACGTGTCCAAAAAGCTGTGTTCCATCACAGTATATTGCAGCACTGGCATCTGCAACGTGTTCGTGAGTTCCTGGCGTTGCATACTGAATTGTTGTATGTGGATATTTGTTCCAGTCGCCATATAAGCCATCATATGCTATATCATAATTACCATCACTACTGTCATTACTGCCATCATCCTTAAGATTAGCTACATCTTTAACAAATGGCTCTGAAAGGTATAAGCCAAATGATATTGTCTTATTATAAATCGGAAGCTTATCCTTAGGAACCGCTATTTCCCACTGCCTTCCAACATGCTGACACAAAACACCATCTATGCCATTAACCTGTCCATCCTGTGTAAGTTGAAATACAAGTTCTCTGCCCAAGTCTGTCTTTATTGAATACCTGCCATTGGAATGAGTTCCAGCACCATAAGCACTTCCTGTTGCTCCGTCCTTTAAGTATATGTATACATAATCTCCATCAAACACCATAGCTGCTTTTGAAAGGCAGTCCTTGTGTGCTTCATTAGGACACGCTGCATTATACCTGGCAACTGCATCCCAGTCTTTAAAACTGCCATCTATTGTTATGCCCTCATAGACAGCCTCTGTTGTATCCTCTTTTATCACACTGCCGTCAAGCACTTCTATATCTGCTAAATCTACCGTAACACCAGCAAATGTTATCTTGAAATTACCCTCCGTAAAGAAATTCATAGGAATTGAAGCCTCAACTGTATATGGTCCTGCTGTATTCTGGTGTGCCTCATTAACTGTAACCATCTTAGCACCCTCTATATCACCATACCAGCCGTTCTTAACCTGTGCTCCACCATTCCACGCAACAAACTGAATATGATTGGTTGAGTCACTAAGCCCTGTGGCATATGTAATATCAACAAGGTTCTGCTGGCCTGTATATCCATAATCCCACTCTGACTGTGCTGTTCCCTCATAGCTTATGTATAATGTAGAGTAATCGGCTGAGATTACTGATTTCCAGCTTGATACCTTATCTGATAAAGCCTTTCTTTCTGTCACATTCTTCCAGTCTGTAAGGTCATTATCAAGAGTAATATCATCTCCGCCCACCTTCTTGTTATTCTTTAATGTTGATACATCAATCTTATTGCTCATACTAAGACCGGCTGCTATATTATTCATCACGCTGTTTGCAGATGTCACACCTGTATTGCTGCCATATACCTGTCCAGCCATTGCTGTTACAGGGACTGCTGCCAGCATTAATGCCATTCCAGCGGATAATACCATTTTCTTGCAGCTATGACGTCTTTTATTACTATATTCTCCCGTTTTAAAAATCCTCATAGTAAACCTCCAAAATTACGCTATTCTTATAATAGCATTAAAATTGATATGCTTTATTGTATTAATATAAATACTCAAATTATATTGTACGGCTATTGCTATAAATAGTCAATAATTGTATCGGCTAATATGCCACAATATTATATTAGAAATATTTAACATATTGATTAAAATAAGCTTGGCAAAACATAAAAAGCCCCCTTCCAAGCCGCAAGTACAATTACCTTCCAGCCCAGAAGGGAGCTTTTTTATATCCTTATTTTTGTGCAGCTTTTCAGCACATATAAAGTTCCGCAAGGAACTTTTAAGATGAGCACTTTTGTGCTCTTTATTTATCCGATTTCGCTTCCTGCGATTATATCCTTATCAACTGTCATAACAGAGAGATTGTTCTTATCGTCCATAGCCGCAAGAATCATACCCTGTGATTCAACGCCGCATATCTTACGAGGTGCAAGGTTAGTAACTACTGCTACCTTCTTGCCAACCATCTCTTCTGGCTTGTAATACTGTGATATTCCAGATACAATCTGTCTTACTTCCTCACCAATTCTTATCTGTGAGCAGAGAAGCTTCTTAGCCTTCTTTACAGGCTCGCACTTAAGCACTTCTCCGACCTGGATCTGGATTTTTTCAAAGTCGTCAAATGTTATCTCAGGCTTCTTCTCAACTACTGGATATTCCGGTACTCCATTAGCCTTTCTCTGTGCTTCCTGTAATTCCTCAACCTTCTTCATAACTTCTTCAATATCAAGTCTTGCAAAAAGGATTTCCGGCTTATCTGTAACCTTACTTCCAGACTCTCTTAAACCGAACTTGTCAAGATCATCAAAATCCCTGTCACCAGCGGCTGGATTGTCAGGATAAAGCTGCTTTAAAATGCTCTCTGTTGTATTAGGCATAAATGCCTTTAAAAGATTAGCTCCGATTGTGATACTCTCTACAAGGTTATAAAGAACTTCTTCAAGTCTTTCTTTCTTACTCTCGTCCTTTGCTAAAGCCCAAGGCATTGTTTCATCAATGTACTTGTTACATCTTTTAAATAATGCAAATACCTCTGTCATAGCATCAGCAACGTGAAGTGTAGCCATCTTGTTCTGAACCTTATCTCTTGTTCCTGTAACAACAGCCTTAAGGTCAGCATCGAAGTCCAGGCTTGCACCATTCTCATCAACGCCTGCTCCCTCACTTGTAACGCCTGTCTTATTAACTACACCGCCAAAATACTTGTTAGACATAGCAATTGTTCTGTTGACAAGGTTACCAAGTGTATTAGCAAGATCTGAATTCATACGTTCAACTATAAGCTCCCAGGAGATAACACCATCGTTCTCAAATGGCATTTCGTGAAGTACGAAGTATCTTACAGCATCAACACCGAACATATCTACAAGGTCATCTGCATATATAACATTCCCCTTAGACTTACTCATCTTACCGTCATTCTGTAAAAGCCAAGGATGTCCAAATACCTGCTTAGGAAGTGGTTCACCAAGTGCCATAAGGAATATAGGCCAGTATATAGTATGGAATCTTATAATATCCTTTCCAATAAGGTGAAGGTCTGCCGGCCAGAACTTCTTATATTGCTCTGATGAGTTGCCATCAGCATCATACCCGATACCTGTGATATAGTTAGTAAGTGCATCAAGCCATACATATACTACATGCTTGTCATCAAAATCTACCGGGATACCCCACTTAAATGATGTTCTTGATACACATAAATCCTGAAGTCCTGGAAGAAGGAAGTTATTCATCATCTCATTCTTTCTTGATACAGGCTGTATGAATTCTGGATGTGTATTAATATGCTCGATAAGTCTGTTGGCATATTTGCTCATCTTAAAGAAATAAGCTTCTTCCTTAGCTGGCTTAACTTCACGTCCGCAGTCAGGACATTTTCCGTCAACAAGCTGTGACTCTGTCCAGAAAGACTCGCAAGGTGTACAGTACATACCTTCGTATGAACCCTTATATATATCTCCCTGATCGTAGAGCTTCTTAAATATCTTCTGAACCTGCTTTTCGTGGTAATCATCTGTAGTTCTTATGAACTTGTCATAAGATGTATCCATTAAATCCCATATTCTCTTTATCTCTGTAGAAACATTATCAACGAATTCCTTAGGTGTAATTCCTGCTTCTTCTGCTTTTAATTCAATCTTCTGTCCATGCTCATCAGTTCCTGTCTGGAAAAAGACATCATAGCCCTCCTGACGTCTGAATCTTGCAATACTATCGGCAAGAACTACCTCATAAGTATTACCAATATGTGGCTTTCCTGATGTATATGCGATAGCTGTTGTCATATAAAATGGACCTTTATTCTGTGGCATATCCGTAACCTCCGTTATCATTATTCTATATATGATAGCCAGCTTTTTAGAATATGTCAAACGAATAAACAAATATTCTTTAATGAAAAACATTTATTATACATATAATCTAGTGTATGATTAAAAAAATGTTGTATCAGGGGCTTATATGCGCCTTCCCAAAGCTGACTACGCGGTATGTCCGCAGAAATGAGGATTATTATATGCTGACACTAAAATCCAGTTACATAAAACATAAAACTAACATTTATTCTTTCTTAAAAAAAGCTGCTGCCATAACAGGTGCAGTAGTAATCACAGCCTGTTCATTTAGTGCCTGCACTCCATTGGGCAGGTCTGCTTCACGCTATAACAATTCTGACGAGCAATACAATGCAGATGATAACGAAAGCTTCAACGCTTTTACCGACAGCCTTTTTCGTGAGCTTGCCTCAAGCGACTCACTCTCATTGCACGCACTTTTGGAAAATCCTTGCGAATATGGAATTGATGATTACGATATAACACTCGGACGTATTGATATTGATAATATTGATGATACATCAGATATAACAGACTACATAACAAAGCTCAACGCTTTTGACAAGGCTTCACTTTCCAAGAGCCAGCAGATAACCTATGACTTATTAAACAAATATCTGTATACAACCCTTAATTACAGCGACCTGTATCTTCTTAACACCGACCTCACTCCTACAATCGGCATACAGATACAGCTTCCGCTCCTTTTTTCCGAATATACATTTATGGAGAAAAAGGACGTTGAAGAATATATACAGCTCCTAAGTGATGTGGATGGATATTTTAATAATCTGCTTGAATTCGAGGCATTAAGAAGCGTCAGGGGATATACTCTAAGCGATGACCTTCTTGATGAGGTCATAAGCTCCTGCAAGTCTATCGCTGACTCTGCCGGTGATGCTGAAGGTATGTTTATTGGTACTTTTAACTCCCGTGTTGACGACCTCATTTTCCTTACTGATGATGAGAAAAATGTATACAAGAAGCAGAACGAAGATGCCGTTATTAACCATGTAATTCCAGGTTATAACGCCCTTATAACGACTCTTGCTTCATTCAAGGGAACTAACCAGTATTCTGGTGGAATATGCAATTACCCTGATGGTGCAAGATACTTTGAGGGACTTCTTGAAAACTGTCTTGGCTGGAGTAAATCAATTGACGAATACAATGATTTGCTTGACTCTTATATAAGAAGCTATGCAATTGTTATGCAGAAGCTTTTAAGAAAAGATCCATCACTTAACAGCCAGTTTGGCACATTTTCTTTTGGAATTGATAAACCAGACCAGATTATTGAGGATTTAAAGAAGAAGATAACTGATGATTATCCTGCCTTAAGTGATGTCAATTATAATATTAATTATGTATCTGAAGCACTTAATGACTATGCAAGCCCTGCTATGTACTTTATGCCACAGATTGATAATCTTGACATTAACTCTATATACATTAATTCAACCGGCACTGACAGCAGTGATTTGTATCCTACGCTGGCACACGAGGGGTATCCGGGACATTTATACCAGACACAGTATTTCGCCTCGACCAGGCCTTCTTTGATAAGAAATGTCATTAAACCTGGCGGTTATATTGAGGGCTGGGCTTCCTATGTTGAAGTTCATTCATATGAATATGCTGGCGATAATACTCTGCTTAATTCATTAGTCCAGTGCAATTATGCACTTATACTCTGCCTCTATGCCAAGGGCGATATCGGAGTGAATTATTACGGCTGGACTGAAGCACAGCTTTCTTCATTCCTTACCGATTATGGATTTAACAGTGCCGAAGCTGCACACGAGATGTATACAGCATTTATTGCTAATCCTGCTAATTACTGCAAATATGTTCTTGGATTTTTAGGTTTTGAGGAACTTAAAAAACAGGCCCAGAAAGATCTCGGTGATAACTTCTCCTTAAAAGAATTCCACCGTTATATTCTTGAAACCGGACCTGTTCATATTGATATTCTATTTGATTACTTAAAGAACTGGGAGAACCTCTTAGTAGTATCTTCCCGGGCAGCATAAGCCGCCTCCGCCAAGACAGCAGTTACACATAAGGTTTATAAATATAAGTTTCATACACCAGCTTCCCATTCCACTGGCAGGATTCTGATATGTCTGCTGTCTTCCTGAATACCATTCACCGCCACTATTCATACGCTGGTAGAACATACGATACTGCATATTGTCAGGATCGAGTTCTACTGCTCTTCTGGCGTGTTCCATCGCTGTTGCCTGATTGCCTTTGCCTGAGTTAGCCATAGCACTATAATAGTACCATCTGGCATCTTTGTCCTGAATAGCAGAAAGCACGTTAAGTGCCTCATCATATCCACCATTGTTAATATAGTTAGCCGCCGCTCTTAAATGAACTGTCGTATCATCATTGCCATTCATATTAGAAGCACCACCTGAATATCCGGAATTAGAACCCCCTCCATAATATCCGCCAAAGCCAAATGGTCCAAAGCCCCAGAAGCCGCCAAAATCATCATAACCATTGCCGCTCTGTCCATTACGGTTATTCTGGTAATCACCGTCATAGCCATAGCTTCCTGTGCCACCTCTGTTCTGACTGTAAGCTGATGATGTATATCCACCCTGCTTTTCCTTCATAATCTGGTTATAAGCCTGCTGGATTGTCTTAAACATTTCCTCTGCCTTATCCTTATTAGGATTATTGATATTCGCATCAGGGTGATACTTTCTGCTTAATGTTCTATATGCTTTTTTAATCTCTTCGTCAGTTGCATCTCTTGATACACCTAACACTGAATACGGATCGGTCATACTTCCTCCACTTGTTCTCTTTTATTCTTAGCAATCCCGAATCTTGTAAAGACTCCTGAATATATTACATTTCTTAATAAATCAACATTCTCAATAATAGGAAGGCTCTCAAAGCCTGCGGCAAATTGTGCCATATGTGATTTTAACACATTTTCTATAAATATATCAAAATCCTTATTATTCTCATACGTCCTGAGTGCATTGTATCTGCCCTTCTTCTTATCTTCCAAAAGGTCATCATACGCATCAAGAATATATATAAATCTTCCAAGTGAATTACCCATCACTTTTAATGTATCGTACCACTCATCATTTTTCATACACAAAATCTGTGCCATTATTATGCCAAATTGTTCTGCAAGCAGGTCAATATTGCTCTCATTATTATTCTCAAGCTCACTCATTCTATCAAGTGCCGCCTTAATAATGCGTGCTTTTGGGGAATATGCTTTCTCAATCCTCTTAACCTTATTAGTCAAAGACGAGGCAAGCAGCTTCTTCATAAGCTTCCTATCATCCTGCCAGTCATCAACACATTTGTAATAAGTCATAAGGACATTCATATCCGCAACATATGCCGTAATCTTATTGCGTCTTACCGGGTGCTTATGAACAGGGTGTGCAATACATCTTGCTTCCTTATATGTTGTATCCGGTTCATACAGCCCTGTAAGCAGTACAAGCAGAAATGTCATATCATAGCTTATGGATATCTGCCCATTAATACCATAATCTGAAAGCAGCTCCTCACACAATCCGCAATAGTATGAACGATACATATCATATTCTTTTATCTTAAGCTCAGGCTTATTAACAACAACATAACCGTACATACTACTCCTCATTTCTGCATACAATGTTAATTACAGCTTGCTCTGTATTCTATTACATAAAAATAAGCGAAACGCACAGACAATAAATTCCTTACGTTTCGCTTATCATATAACATCTGTAAAACTCTAGTCAATTGAAGCTTAAAAGATTAATAAATCTTTTATAATCTGTTTATATGAACTTGTCTTTATTATCAGTTCCCCATATAAGAAAGTCTTCGTAATCTGCCATAGATGAGAAGTTCACACTGTCCTCATATACCGCGTTCTCAAAATAATCTTCGCTGTTATCTTCCTCATTATAAGTGCGTTTTCTATGAGGAAACGTATATTGGGCTGTGTCATAATCATAATCTTTATCACCATCATACGCTGGGTACACACTCATCACCTCCATAATGGAAGTATTCCCCCGACTGTGATGATTTATAAAATGTATATGTGGTAATAAATGGCTGACACAACTGACACACTCACTTTATATATCAATTATTAACATTAAATATCAACTATCAATCTTAAATATTAATTATTAAACTTCACATATCAATCATTAATATATAACTATTGCCTGCTTTCCCATACTTTTATATCGTGTTTCTACAAGTTCTTTATCGTATTCACATATGCCCCTTAACGGATCTGCCATAATATATGTACTCTGTGTATAGCCTATAAGCACCATAGCGTGCTCACGTGAAAGCCACATAATATTCTCTCCGTCTATATTCCATGTACAGGATTCATATGGCTCTTTCATATACATTGTCTCCCATACTAACACCGGATGTCCGTCATCTACATAATCAAGAAGCTCGTTGTACTCTGCTCCCGTTATATTGTATACATTCATATATGATCTTTGCGATTTCAGATACTTTGTCGCTGAATTGACTAATACTGGTGCAAACGCACCACACGAATCTTCATCTCTTGGATTGCCAACAAATGCTTTATAAGGCGACACCTCGCCCATCTCACCTTTATCCAGGTATCTCCCAATATAAAAACAAACGTCTGTTTATTTTCTCTGATAAAGGAGGAAATAAATAAAGGTGTCGCTGAAGCATGTAAGCCTCCCAGGAAAATAGTCCTCACCGAGGAATCTTCCAATAACGCAGCCAATCCCGCAGTATTCGGGTGTCCGGCATATATACGTTGTAATTCCGAAATGTCCATATCTTCGTTTAAGATGGGAACAAAATTAGAGAATTTTCTTATTACTTCCTCTAATTATAGCCAACTATTTAAGATTTTACTTACTTTTGTGACTCAATGTTTAAATCATGGAAACAAAAGTAATAAGCACAATTAAAGGACACGCACGTGTAGATGTAGCCGATGTGCTACGCGGATTGGCAGTAATGGGAATCATCATTCTGCACTCCATTGAGCATTTTAATTTCTATTCATTTCCAGATACAACCACGCAGAGTGACTGGCTCAACTTTACGGACAAAGCAATCTGGAATGGATTATTCTTCATGTTCGGCGGAAAGGCATATGCCGTATTTGCCCTTCTCTTCGGCTTTAGTTTTTTTATTCAGAACGATAATCAGCGCATGCGCGGCAACGATTTCCGATTACGTTTCTGCTGGCGGCTCATCCTGTTATTCTTAATAGGCAATATCAATGCCAGCTTCTTCACCGCGGAAGTGCTGGTACTTTATTCACTGGTAGGTTTTATCCTGCCCCTCACCTGCCGTCTGAAAGACAAATGGGTATTCCTTCTCGCTTGCGTGCTATTGATACAGCCTTTGCCACTTTACTATGTAATACGTGCCTGCCTGGACCCGTCTTTCATTACTCCGGCCATTCCCACCCGCAGCTTTTGGGATGCCACCTTTGCCGTACAAAGTCATGGTTCGTTTTTGGAAACAGTCCGGGTGAATTTATGGGAAGGACAAATAGCCAGTCTTGCCTGGGCATGGGATCACGGACGTGTATTCCAAACGGCAGCTTTGTTTTTGTTGGGTATGTTAATCGGACGACGCGGACTATTCCAAAAAGAGAACTTGAAGGTATGGAATAAAATACTTGCCGGTGCACTTATCGCATTCTTTCCTTTATACGGATTAGGCAATATGTTGCCGGCATTCATTGTCAATAAATCAATATTGACCCCTTTATCACTTATCATCACCTCGCTTTCTAACTTCTCATTCATGTTGGTATTGGTTTCGGGAGTTATCTTTGCATTCTATAATACAAATATGCATTATCTTTTAATGAAAATCACTCCATACGGAAAGATGAGTCTTACCAACTATATTACTCAAAGCATAGTAGGTTCTATGTTATACTATAACTGGGGATTTGCTCTTCACAACCAATGTGGCATCACTGTCAGTTGCCTGGCGGGTATCGCATTCTTCATCTTGCAGTTTACATTCTGCCGCTGGTGGATGAGCCATCATTCACACGGACCGATGGAATACATATGGAAACGTGCCACTTGGCTGAAATGAGAACTTAAAAGGGCTTCCGGTTGTTTTACACATAAATAGAAATATAACTTATGGCTAATATGCATAATGAAATAGAATACGTTTTCAATTTACTCGAAAATCATCGTTTGAAAGAAGCATTGGTACAAATCCATGCCATGGCCAGCCAATGTTCCAGCTGGCAGCTGCGTACTGACGTAGAAACACTGCAAACGACATACGATCTGATGTTGCAATACAACGCAAAGGGCATAAAAGATCCCAAACAAAAGGATATGTATAATAAAATATTCCGATCGGCTTACGAAATGGCAGAACGGACACATATCATGAAAAACAGCCAAAGTGTCTCCTAGAAACAAGAGGGAAAGGAGGAACATTTGTGAAGAAAAGAGTATTGGCAATTTTGCTTTGTGCAGCAATGACGATGTCGATGGTAGCTTGTGGTGGTGAATCAAAAAAGGAGGAAACCACTTCAGAAAAAGGAGGAGCAAAGGAAATTTCTGTTTTAAGATTAGGAGATATTGCAAAAGCAGAACCTATTTTTGCTCCAATTATGGAAAGTTATGAGGAAGCAAATCCAGATATAACTGTAAAGTTTGATGCAATGGCATGGGCAGAGGCAACTACAAAACTAAAACTTCTTGGGGCACAAGGAGATTTGCCGGATGTAACCTTTGTTAATATTCAGAATGGTTGGGATCTTGCAGAGTCAGGATATTTGACTGATTTATCGGAGTTGTTTGCTTCTGACTCCTCTTTGTCAGCAGATATTCCACAATCAATTATTGATGTTGCTTCGACAGAAGATGGAAAACTCTACTGGATTCCTTCTGCGACAGGTGCTTTTGG
>OGZW01001160.1_pt1 | contig 21451 bp, 22 predicted proteins | sample 1577001 | NCBI WGS metagenome assembly OGZW01 (sample SAMEA3541519, study PRJEB24748) | human gut metagenome | biome: human gut; feature: human-associated habitat; material: faeces | place: China | collected 2012 | reverse complement strand
GTCATTATTGGTACTATGTTCCTCTCCGACTCCCTCCCATCAGAAACTTCCTGATAACATGCTAAGTCTTTGAAGTAAATTCTCTGTCCTGACATTTCTGAATCAATAAAATCCAACATATGCAGAAAGTATAAAACGATAGGTGTTCGTTCTCTCCAGTTTTTATTTTTATTGGATTCTCGGTATGCCTTCAATCCTTGTGCGCTAACCCAGCTTTCAAACTGCTGTCCCCATACTGCTTTCGTCTGAACCTTCATACTGTCTACCGACAGGTGATTCATAAATTCACATACCCGTTTAAAATATACCGTTTCCTGGCGGACGCTGCTCAGAGATTTCACTTCTCCACAATGCTTGATATAGAATGTCCATTCTTCTTGAAGTTTTAAAGTTGGCAGTTTTCCTATTTCAAAAGATAGTTTACTGGTACATTTTTTCCGCTGTTCTTCAGTTGCTTTCTGGTAGCATTGTAGTGTCCTTATGTCTATGACTTCCTCCATGCTTCCACCTCTCTTTCAATCCAACAGACAGCGAATTGTCTGTTTCCTTAAAATATGCTTTGCTTGCTTCATCAATCCAGCGTGGCATATAATCAATGTATTGCTGCGTCATTTCTTCGTAAGCATGTCCTAGATAATCCCTTACACTTTGAAGCGGAACTCCCTCATCATAAAATACTGTTTTTAAAGATTGTTTGACTCTATGTTTGCAGAAAGAAAGCATGGTGTTTGCAGTGAATATGTTATGTTAAACAATTAAATATTAGATGATTATGGCAACATTTAAAGCATGTGTTAGGTCACAGAGAAGTGATGGCTTGTTTGCTGTATTAATAAGGGTTACTCATAATAGAGTTGCAAGATATATAAATACAGATAAAACAGTAGATAAATCCAAATTGCGTAAAGGGGAAATTAAAGACCCTGAAATACTTTCTTATTGTTCCAACCTTATTAAACTCTATAGTGATAGATTGAATGCTGTAGATATATCCAGTTGGGATACCAATGAGGTTGTATCCTATTTACAACACATAGATGAAGATATATCTTTTTCTAAATATGCTAGGAAGTATGTTTTGGAGATGGCTACTGTTAGGGGGATGGTTAGGAATGCAAAGAACTACAGATGGGCATATCAATCATTGGAAAGGTTTGCAGAGTCAGAGAATATAATGTTTTCAAAGCTTACTACAAAGTTTATTCAAGACTGGATTAGCTCTTTAGCATCTACAAATAGGGCAAAGGAAATGTATCCAACTTGTATTAGAATGATATATAATGCAGCTCTTGAAGAGTATAATGATTATGATAAGAATATCATCCGAATCAAATTACAACCTTTTAGGAAGATTTCAATACCTAAAGCTGATGTTCCAGAGAAGAGAGCTTTGGATATAGATATATTAAAGAGATTCTTTACAGGTGAAATACCTGAATCTAATTTAAAAGTATCTCTACCAGAATTAAGTAGAGATGTAGCAGAAATGGTTTTCTGTCTAGCAGGGATGAATACAGCAGACATCTTTGAACTGCGTAAGGAGAATTTAAGAGAGGGAGTATTATGTTATCATAGATTAAAGACAAAGAAGTTTAGGCGTGATGGTGCATATTTGGAAATCAAGATACCATCAAGGATATTATATTTATTCGAGAAATACAAGTCAGATAATGAATACCTTCTGAATTTTAATAAAAGGTATCAGGATGGTAACTGTTTTAATGTTAATGTAAACAATGGTTTAAAATCTTATTGCAAGTATAATGAACTTCCTGATATCTGTATTTATAATTTCAGGCATTCATGGGCTACCATTGCCCAGAATAATTGTGGAGCTAGTACAGCAGAGGTTGGGTTTGCATTGAATCATTCATCCGCACATAGGGTAACAGAAGGGTACATTAAGAAAGATTATTCTCCAATTAGTATATTGAATAATAAGGTTATTGAATATGTATTTGGGTAATATTAGTTGGTGCTGATAGCACCACAAGTGGTAAAAAGAATCTTTATAGCTAGTAACTATAGGGATTCTTTAGTATCTTTGCGCACTAAGGTGTATATTATATATAAATATTATATGAATAGAAGCAACCAAGACCTTAAGGTTGATTTAACTGAGGAAGTAGTAGACTTTCAAGAGTTAGAAGATGAGTTAGCTAATCTTGACCTCAAGAATGCTTTTGCTGTTGACCTTGATAGTCTATTGCACCAACTATGGGAGATTAGAGCAGATAACAATATAGCTTTCAAGAACCTTAATAATGCAGTTATGTACTGGGCACTTGATGAGGAACACCCATTCAAAGTTGCTATAAGAAGGAGCTTTACCTTAAATAAGAGCTATTCCGCAAGTGAAACACAGGATAGGCTGACTCTTATAGTCCAATACCATCTACATAAAGCACTGAAACCTAGAAAATATGTAGCCTTATTGAAGAATATGTATGCTACTGATAGAACATCTAGGAATAAGTATATCATTAGAAGTGAGAATCCTAGAGATTTTAAAGGACACATTAGTAGGATAGCCATCAAGGAGAACAATCTTTTGAAATACTTTATGCTCCAGTAAATTCCCATGTATTCATTTTTATTTTTATTAGGGAAAGTGAATACAAAAGACTACTTTTGACCATAACTAATAAAAAGAACTATGAACACAATAAATAATATTACATTTGATGACAATCAATTACCTGATAGTAGATATGAAATACTATTTTGTACAGGAATCCCTAAATCATTTGAAGATGGGCATCCTAGTATGATTCAAATAATCAATGGTGCAGATGTAAACTGTGAAAATGTAGACTTGAAGTGCAAAGTAAATTGGCTAGAGAAAAATAAAGTTATTGAATCAATTAGCTTTATGATGCCAAGAGATGATGCTCATCTAAAAGATGTATTCACAACTTCTCCTTATGGGTTAATCAAGAAAAATAGAACTGGAATTGGAGCTACAACGCTTGAATTAGATTCTCCAAGAAATAGTATTGTAGTTGTTCCTACAAGAACATTAGCCTATAGTAAAGCTGTGAATAGTAGAATTGAAGGAGATGAAAATAAGTACAAGATACTTTATGTAGGTGGAAAAATCACAGGATTCAATCCTCCTAAAATACCCACATACCTTGCTGATTCATCCATTAAATACAAGAAGTTCATAGTTGTTGCTAATAGTTTACCAAGCTTATTAAACATCATAGGAAAAGAAAACTACAAAGACTACTTCCTCATGGTAGATGAAATTGATTCATATCAATATGATTGTAGCTACAGACCTGAAATGGAAGATGTTATTGACTATTATTTTCAGTTTCCCCCAACCCAAAGATGTCTGGTCTCTGCTACTGTCAGTAGATTCTCCAACAAATTAATAGAAGATGAACCTGTTATTAATGTGGAATTTAATGAACCTCTCCCCAGAAATATCAGATTAATTCATACAGATGACACTAATATACGAGTCAAAAAGAGTATTGAAGATATTATATCCACTCATCCAAATGATAAAATATTGGTAGCATATAATTCAATATCAAACTGTGGATATATTATTAATAGCCTTGCAGATGAGTTGAAAACAGATTGTGCAATGCTATGCAGTACCAAGAATGAATCCACTGTGGAACATTACAGTGATATCACTGATAATCAACTCCCCCAAAAGATTTCATTTATGACTTGCACCTACTTTGTTGGTATTGACATTACAGAGAGATTCCATCTAATCACTGTTATCAATTCTAAGAAATTCCATACAGTGCTATCTGTTGACAAATTACAACAGATAGCAGGTAGATGTAGAAGTTCAGAAGGTTTACTTAGTGAGACTATAATCTACTCAACCAAAGAAAGTACCAATAACCTTAATCCAAATGATGTATGCAATGAAGCATTAATAGATGCTAAACAATTAATCCACTTTGGTAAGTTATATTCAACTCTAAAATATAAATTCCCTACAACAGATATATTTAGAAATGAAATTGATACAACAGAGTTTATTAGAAAGACAGCTAGAAGTTATCATGGAACTAAACCTGTTCAAATATTGAGGCAAGATATTCATGGAGATTTAATGCCTTCATTTTTCAATATAGATTATATAAGAATACAAATTGAGTTATTAAAAAATCTATATTCTCAAGCCCCCCCATCTAATGGACAAATTAATTGTTGAAGGACATAATATAGAATATCAAAACCTCCAAGAACAAGAAAGAATAACAGATGCCGTTATTGAAGAAACAGATGCACAAACTCTATTATCAAATGAAAGTCAAAGAGATGAGCTCATTACGCTATTACGAGAAGAGACAACTCTGGAAGGTAGAGAAAGAACTGCTAATACCCTGCGTACACAATGTTCTTCAGCAAATAGAATATTCCTTGAGCACTTTATTGAGTTACACAAGTATGTTCCATTTGAAACTCTAATAGATAAGTTGGTACTATATAATAAAGCTAGTGAGTATAAAAAGCTAAGAAATTATGTGCTATTTTGGGCTTTAGAAGAGAGTCATTCAATAAAAGTTACAATGCGGCAAAATCTACCACTTAATGAAACCTACACTGGAGAAGAATTAGCTGCAAGATTTAATACCATATCTGGATTATTGGGGCTTGGAGAATTAAGTTCAAGACAAGCCATTCCATTTTTAAAAGAGTTCTGTAAACTTTCTACTAGAACTACTAAAAGAGTAAACAATACTCCTACAGGTGCATATAAAATCCTTAGCTATAACCCTTTTGGGCTAAATGTAGAGCCGTTGCAACATATTCCCGCGACTAAAGACATGCGTAAAGAATTCATATTCTAAAGTTTGTATTCACTTCTCTTATATTATAATTCCAGAGTGAATACACAACTATATCCTCAATCCCTTGTTTTCCCACCAGAAGGCAGGGGATTGCTTTATATGTATATAACTAATATATAGCAATTCCTACTGTCATCTGATATACAGTCTCTCTGATATTTTTAATTTTTATTTTAAATTTCTGCAAACTTGATATCTACAAGTGCACTCTAAGTCACCTTTTCACCCACCCCAGACCTTAAGAGTGGGATATCCCCCTGTGCATATTGGGGATTACTGGATTCATATAGTTAGCTCATTACCCCACCATAGTAACTGAATCAACAGCAGCAGAATGGTCTGTCTGCACAACAATAAAATTACAAGATTATGGAAAAGTTAAAGTTCTTAGAGACAGTGACAGTTAACGAGTTCAAAGCTCAAAAGGGAGTAAGTAAGATTGAAGTAAAGCAGAATCCTCATACAGGGAAGTGCTTCTTTGTTTATGGCTGTGAAACTGGAGCAGTAAGTGACAAGTTCCTTAATGGAGAGGTTACCAATCCTGTTATCTCTCAAGTATGTTCACCAGATACAGGTGACATGTTCTATATGCTGCACCAAAGAGGTGAAGGTGGAGCTATGACACTGGCAACTCTATGATGGTTATTAATGTTGACCTCAAGGAAGTAAGTCTATTAGGGCTTGCTTCCCTTTTTCTTTATAGACTGTGTATAACAATTAACCCTATTCAGATATGTTGAACTTAAGAGTTTCATCCAAGAAGCAGGCTAAGATTAAGCTTGCTCTTCAAGGCTGTGCAGGTTCAGGAAAGACCTATTCAGCATTACTTTTAGCTTATGGTCTATGTAATGACTGGACTAAGATAGCCATTATTGACAGTGAGAATGGAAGTGCAGACCTTTATGCTCACTTAGGTGCTTATAATGTATTAAGCCTAAGTGATAACTTTACACCTGAAACCTACATACAGGCTATTGAAGTTTGTGAAGGTGCAGGCATGGAAGTTATTATAATTGATAGCATTTCCCAGTGTTGGGATAACTTGCTTGAATACCATGCAGGATTACAAGGTAACAGCTTCACCAATTGGCAGAAGGTGACACCCAGAATCAATGCTTTCATGCAGAAAGTATTGCAGTCTGGAAGTCATGTTATATGCACTATGAGATGCAAACAAGACTATGTTCTAAGTGAGAAGAATGGCAAGATGATACCGGAGAAAGTAGGACTTAAAGCAGTCATGAGAGATGGTATAGATTATGAGTTTACCATAGTCTTTGACATCAACATGAAGCACCAGACTATTGCATCTAAAGATAGGACAAACCTGTTCATAGGTAAGCCTGATTTTACCATTACACCTGCTACAGGTCAGATAATACTTGACTGGTGTAATGATGGTGTCAATTTGGAGATGATAAGAAGTAAGATTAAGAGTAGTAAAACCATTGAAGAACTGACTGCCATCTATCATCAATTTCCTGAATGGTATCAACAGTTAACATCAGACTTCATGCAGAAGAAAGAAGTACTTATGGACAAACAGAATCAACCAACTATTAACTATACCCCTAATTACATTAGATATGGAAATAATGCAGTTGCAGCCAGTCAGAGCTAATCTGATATACCCTAATAGAAATAAGGTAGATAACCCTTATATTCAAACAGTTGAGCCAATAGAAATCATCAACACAGGCATTATATCAACAAATCCTGTAGAAGCTGATTCCATAAGCACCAGAGAAGGTAATAAGTTACCTTTTATTGAGGCTAATACAAAGGAAGCAACCATGCAGTACCTCAAGGAGGAATGTATTACACCTGTGTTCTCTAAGGACAATGAGGTTACTATATCACACTCCAGTTTCATTGAAACTGTATGGGAAGCAGCTAATAAAGTCTTCTCCAATGAGAGAATAGAAGAACCTGCCATCAGGGTAAGTCATGTAATCAAAGGCAGAATACCGGAAGCTATTCATAAGCCAGTGAATCAACTATTGGAATCTGATAAAACCATCTACTTTGAGAGAATGATGTTCTGTTTTGAGATACCTACCATATATGAGGATATTGCAGGTAACAGACTGAATTTAACCATAGGTGGAGTCAGGGCTTATAACCATGAGAACCTCTACAGCAAAAAGGGTGCAGAGAAGTTCAAGGTGTTCATTGGCTTTCAAAACATGGTATGCTGTAACATGTGTGTATCAACAGATGGTTACAGGTCAGAATTAAAGGTTATGAGTACTGCTGAACTATTGAATGCAGTGATGAGGCTGTTCCAAGAATACAACATAGCCAAGCACTTGTATTATATGTCAGCCTACAAGGATACTTATATGAGAGAGTCCCAATTTGCCCAGTTCTTAGGTAGATGCAGATTATATCAGTTCTTACCTGTAGACCAGAAGAAGAAGTTACCACAGATGCTAATGACTGATACCCAGATAGGATTAGTTGCCAAAGCATATTATAATGATGATAACTTTAGCACCCTTTTGGACAGCAGGGAAATTAGCATGTGGAATGTGTACAACTTACTAACTGGAGCTAATAAAAGTAGCTACATTGACAACTTCTTGGACAGGTCACTTAATGCCACCCAATTGACAGAAGGACTTAATAAGGCTTTATATGGTGAAAATGAATATAGTTGGTTCATTAATTAGTGCATCTTATGGATAGTATAATGAATGTAGCAGAGGTTCAATTGAGCTATAAAAGCAATGTCAAATCATCAACTAGATACAAGATAAATAGCTCACAGGATGCCTATGAACTATTGATAAAGTACTTCCCTGATGATACAATAGAATACAAGGAAAGCTTTAAAGTAGTGCTACTTAATCAGTCTAACAGAGTACTGGGTATAGTACCTATTTCAGAAGGTGGAATATCTGCAACTTATGTAGATGTAAGGTTGATATTACAAGCTGCCTTATTGGCTAATGCAACACAGGTAATATTGGCACATAATCACCCTTCTGGAAGCATGAAACCCAGTACTTTGGATGATGTTTTGACTGAAAAAGTAAGGAAGGTGGCTGAACTCATGGAGATTCATGTAGCAGACCATATAATCTTAAGTCCAGAGAAGGAATACTACTCCTATCATGATGAAGGAAAACTATAAATACTTAACCTTCTAAGGTCTACATTACCCTACCTTCTATTAAATCCATCCCCCTCTGCTGTTATTATACCATTATGATGGGAAATTTTGAGAATCTCACTTTGTTGGTATAATATATTAATAAGTAAGCAGGATAAATTGTATCCACTTCTATTTCTTATTATTAAGAGAAGTGAATACATTATCAATAACAGATGGTATTTTATTGTAAAGTATAGAGAAGTGCTGCTATAATTACTTAACCACTTGAGGTTCGGTGAAGTATGTAAACATGAATTATAGCAATAGTTAGTAAGTTAGATTAAATTAAATGTCGATTGAATTATGTGTGAGATAATCTTGATTCTAGTGGGGGTTGTCCTCACAAGTATGATACTTAAGGATTAAGAGGTTATATACCTCTTACTATGTGTTTTTATTGTTGTTGATAGCCCTAGTTCATCATGGACTGGGGCTTTAACTTGTGTATATATGACAGCATTAGATATGATATTACAGTGGCTTATATTGATAGTTACTGGTACTCTATTTATCAATTGGGCATACAGAAAGTGAACAATTAGCCCTACCTTGGTATTATAAGGATATAGCCTGCATCTATGGTATTGATATGCCTTGAAACCTATTAATTTATGACTGTCAGATGATGAAGTATGACTGGAAAGTTCTATCTTTGCAGCAGTATTAATTAAATGACAATTAATGAAATAGATGTTTAACTAAGACATATTAGAAGAAGAAGTGTTTGCTTCTTGCTTGATGTTATCAGAGAAATCGCCAATTTCAATCAGATATAACCATCAAAAGCAGGTTAGTGAATGCTCATACCATATAGGTGTGGGCTTTCCTTATTTGCATGGTTATAGGTGTTTGGCGATACCTTCTGATAAGCAACTAAGGTTAGGCTCACACCTTCTTTTTGTAGTATGGCTACAAAAGGAAATTATCATGAAGAAAAGGTGTTGCTTATTTTTGTTTTTCGTTTTGCTAAGTTGTTATAATATCAAGGCACAAAAACAGTATGAGGTATTAAGAAGTGCAAAGTACATATCTATCATGATTGATGAAGATGACTTTCACTCTAATCCTGTTTTGAACTTTTTCACAGGTGAACTATGTGAATATTTTAAATCTTTAAACATCATTTGTCGTATAAATAAATCGCTAAATGATTTAGAACCTTGTGCTAAATGTATTTATGTAGAACCTATCTTTTCAGGAAAGGCAAATCTTGATACGAGAGGTGTATGGCAATACTATTTTTATAAAACTAAACTCTATTATTACACAGCATGTCCCCAAGAAGAAGATGACAATGAATATACTATTGATTTAGGTAACATAGTTACAAAGACAAGCCATGGAGCTTTAAAATCCATATTTAAGAAGAAAATTGGCTTATAATTCTCCACTACAAAATTAATAATATGATAAAATACAATTCACAATTGACTTTCCGAATAATATTTGGAATGTTACTATTCTGTTCTACAATAGTTAAGGCTCAATTAGTAGGAACTAATGTTCACAATTATACAGATTTTCACAAGTACACTTATATAAAAACAATATCTAATAATATAATGAGATATGAATGCTGGGAAAAAACTCATCCTTATTTTATAGGATTACAGACAATAAGTGTTCAAAGTAATATCATTCTACAGTATACTTTTGGTATAGAAGCAAAACATGCTATACCTCAATGCACGAAGTTTGTACAAGACAGTTATTATGAAGTACAGAATTCATTACGTGAAGGATGTATATCACATCAGACAAGAGACAATGAAGACATTTATCAGATGCCTGACAACATAGAAGTCATACTGCACTACAACTATAAAGATGGAAAGAACTCATACACAATGTGTTCTACCTTAAAATAGTATGGAACACAATCTATCGTTTTCTATAAGTAAGGTGCAATTACCTCTAATTATAGTTAAGGTAAAGGAAAAGTACATTTGCTTCATCTTAGATACTGGAAGCACCTGTAGTCTGATAGACAGCACTGTAGTTGAATATTTTAAAGATATAGTAGAACCTGTTGGTGATTATTATATCAATGGAATAGAAGGAAGTAAGCATAAGGTAGATATGATTACTCTACCTTTCATTTTTGAAGGTCAGATGTATAAACCTAAATTCTGTGTAAAACCTCTACTTGATGCCTTTAAAAGCATTGAGGATGAAAGTGGAATACAGGTACATGCTCTTCTAGGTACTGACTTTCTACTAGAGAATAAGTGGATTATTGACTTTGAGAAATTGAAACTTATGTATTAAAATATAATAAAGCATTATGAAAAAAGTATTTTTAGTGTTGGCTGTAGTTCTACTATGTACAGGATGCAGCAAAAGTGATGAGAATGAGTCATTAACAGGGTATCCAGAGATGTCTGAACCTGATGATGTCTGTTCAGCTATGGATGATATAGAATTCATGAAGTACTGTTATGATAACTTTGATGTAAACAAAGATGGCAAGGTGTCTCCTATTGAGGCTCAAGCAGTCACAACTATTGGCTTTGGTAATTCAACCACTAATATAAATGGTGTATTGACTAAAGTGAAATCCTTAAAAGGAATACAATATTTCACGAATTTAACGTCTCTTGAATGTAATTGTTGTATCATAAAATCATTAGATGTATCAAAAAACCTCAAATTAGCCTCGTTAAAATGTAATAGCTGTGGCTTAAAAGATTTGGATGTATCTAAGAATAAGAACTTGACTCATCTAGAATGTGGTAATTTACTCATTATTGATAGTAATAATAATGATATAATTGATGAAGATGAACTCGAAAACATGAACTCTATTCAGGAGTTAAACCTGTCTAGTAACAAAAGTTTACAGGAATTGAGGTGTAAAAATTTATGGTGGGCTACTAGCCTTGATTTATCTAATAATCAAGAATTAAAGATATTAGATTGTGAGCAAGCATCCATTTCAACATTAAATATATCTAAGTGTCCCAAATTAGTTGAATTAAACTGTGGACTAACAGACATACATATATTAGATATATCGAATAATTTTGAGTTGGAAAACATAAATTGTAATTATAGCAAAATTGCAAGCTTAGATATATCTAACAATCAAAAGCTTAAATCACTGAGTTGCAGCTATACAGCAATTAGTACTTTGGATATATCTAATTGTCTCCAAATAGAAAAAGTATATTGCTATGACTGCTCTTTATCTAGTATAACTATGAAAAGAAGCCAAGATAGATACAAAATATTTGGATATGTAAGTGTAGGCAATGTCTACTATATTGATTAGAAGGTATCTAAAGTTAAATCATATAGGATAATTGCAGTCTCTTATTAATTTCATCACTAATCATAGCCAGTTATCATCTCTAAAAGAAACATGATAAATACATAAAAATAAGTTACCCTGCTTACCCTACAGTAAGGTAAGTGGGTAACTTATATTTTAATGGTTATTCAGATTGCTTTTCTTTCAAAACATGACCTAATGTTTGCATTGACAATGACCTAAATCCAGTTTTCTGCACCAATACCTGTTCAATTTGAGCCGGTTGCATAAATGCACTTGCTGCTTCCATTACATGTTTCGAAAAAGCTGATTAAAACTTTTTCTTCAACAGAAACAGCTTTAAACTGTACATTTTTCTCATTTACTAAAGCTATTTCATCTTCATTAAACCAATACTGAAATCCTGTTTCATAAAGGCTTAGTAATTGTGCAAATAGCTGGTCAAGCGGTATGCCATGTTGAGTATTAATATGCTCAACTTCAAAACATAAACATCTCCCATTGGTCTCGAAATCTTTAAAAAATTGCTTTTTGTTTGTAATTCCAGTAAATGGAACTATAAATTCTTGCAATTCAAAAGGAATGATAGAATGAAACCATCTTGCTTTACCAATGCCATGTGTACCCCCAAGGATGATAGCAGTATGACTAATCACCCTTTCTTCTTTTAATGAAGCAACCATAGCAACTAACCATTTTTTCAAGCAAGACTGCCAGTATTCTTTGTTGGTAGTAATAATACTACTAGCTAACAATGATACATAGTCTTTCCCATCCCATTCTGGCAAATTATTCAGATAGCCTGCAAAAGGATTAAACTTTTGCACATAGCTTGCAAATATAGCCTTCCTAAGTAAATCCTTAGAACATGGAATATTAGCGTTTCCGATATCCTTTAGCATTAAGTTGAGTTCATAATCAGACAGGTAATGAAACTCTTCTGCATCTGAAATCCTCTTGTAGACTATTCTATGGGTATTTTCATTGTATCTGAATACATATGTTCTACTCAAGAAATTTTGGACTTGTTGAATTGCTATCATGGTTATGGCATGATTAGACAATGTTGTTAAATCAGTAGTTTTCATAAATTACCTCCTTTCTGGATAATGAGTTCCCTCAACTGTCCTTTGGACAAATACAACTTACCGCCAAATTCTATTAGCGGAAGTTCGCCTTTGGCTCTCCAATTAAACAATGTTCTTTTAGTAACCTTGAATATTTTTTCAAGGTCAAATAAATCATAAAGGATATTAGAATCCTTTTCCAATTTTTCTACTGCCTGTCCATCTCTTAGATGTGCAGTAGCTGCATTGGAAGCAGTTGCCAGATAATTTTCATTTTTCTGCTTCATTTTATTTATTTTTTCGTTGTGTGGTACACCACAACATAATTTATTTAGTTCTCCAACTGTACCACTGGAGTAAGCTATTGCAGGAACGAACAAGGCATAAAAAAACACCCAACAGAATTGGTATCTATTGTGTGTGTTATCTGAACCTGTCCACCTTTACTATCTACACTTTTGTAAAGGCTTCACTCTAATATCCGGAGTGGCTGCTGCGTCATTAGAGAGTGCAAGCTGATAAGGCATTGCCGAGTTCATGTCCTGCATAAACTCTTTGCAAAGGAATGTATTTCTTTTGAATGAAACAAATATATTGAAAGCTTTCTTTGTTGATTTCCTCATTTTTCATTCTTTTGCACTATGAAATTATTGTAACACACTAGTGTCCCATTAAAATTGGGACAAATTAAAAATTAAATAAACTTGGCCCATTTGGTCCGAATCGTTCTTTGTCATTTTGAAATTTAGTTTTGTCAAAAAGGTCTTTCAGATGAGTTTTATCAGTCAATGAGATGCTCAATATTTGTAGCACTTCATATGTACTTCTATCCAGTTGCATATCGTGTTGAATGATTGCCACCAAACAGTAAGTGCATATTGCAGCATATATCTGTATTCGAACGGCATTCTCTGTAGTACCCCAAAATCTTTTGATTCTAAGATGCTGCTTGAGCCATTTGAAAAACAGCTCTACCTGCCAGCGGTTTTTATAAAGTTCAGCCACTTGAAGCGCAGATATATGCATGGCATTGGTTATGAATATGAACTCTCTTTCTTGTTCCTCATCCCAATATTTAACAAGTCTAATAGGCTCTGGATAGTATTGTTTAGGATAGAATCCAGTCAGAAGAACACTCGCATCTGAAAGCACATTCTTAGGCAGTCTGCGTTTCCATTTGATGAATTTGCATTGAAGGTTCTTTTTTGCTCTGACAACGAAGTAGGCTTCAATCAGATGAATCCTATTCAGCATCTTGAAGTTGTTGTATCCGCGGTCAAAGATGTAATAAGAACCTGGTTCATAAGGTATTTCAATCATAGCTTTAGAATCATGTACGGATGCTTCCGTGATATGAAAAAATGCAGGGATCTGTGTTTCTACATCATATAATGTATGCACTTTGATACCTCCTTTCTTCTTGCGGAATTTAGCCCACCAAAAGACTGAAAGACACAGGTCGATAGTTGTCGAATCAAAAGCATAAACGTTACCGCCAAGTTTGAAAATATGATTAACACGCTTTTGCCGTGCTTCGCTAACTAGGTAGTAAGCGTATTCTTCAAAGATATGATAGTCTCTATCTTGATTTGCTCTTGCCAACGATGACTTTGATACGTTTTTACCCATCCCTAAATGATAACATTTGGAATGATGAGCTTCAAGAGCAACTATCAAATCTCGCAAACTTTCACGATTAGAAAGTTGACCAAACATCAAAGCAAGTAGCTGATTCCAGCAGGTGAAGTGCTTCACATATTTGTCGCCATCATACTTGCGCACAATGTAGTTGAACTTATTCCTATCTAAGAATGACACTAGTTGAGAGAAAACGTATTTTTCTTTATGCATTTGCAAATCTCCTTTCAGAGATGCAAAAATGCAAATTGAAATCCGTTTAATCGAAAAAACGCTGTAACTAACTAAATTTCAAATATTTCAAAGAGCTATTTTAGATTTTAATGGGACAGCAATGATTGTAACAATTAAATATATAGTATAATTGACGTTATATTGGACTATCTGTTTTAGTGAAGGCTATTTGTAATCTTCGACCTCTCATATACAGTTACATCACCATCTGTGTATTTATCCTATTTAAGAAAAGGTGCAGAACTTAGTAGCCTCTACCTTAATCTTAATATAGGTCGATTTATGCTTTATCGGCAACAAATTATATCAAGTTGATATCTATTGAATAATACTTTAAACTAATTTAGTTATGAAACAGAAGGAGGAAACTTAGTATCTATATACTATTATATTAAAATATTTTTGCTATTTTTGTAACAGAGCAATCAATGACAGACTGTATTGAATGTGCTGAAGGACTATTATAGAATTAATGAAGTTTTCAGTATGCTTGCAATGAAAGACTAACTTGTTGATTAATAGACAAGACTGGCGGCGGCGCAGGCAGCGATAGAAGGATAGTCAAATACGCTGGTTAGGTACTTAACTATCTGATAAATAGGCTGTAAATACTTGTGAAAGTATTTGCAGCCTATTTTATTTTAGATTATCATTGATTTTTAGTTGGGATGAATAGTATTTCTCTATTCCGCCAAATCCTCTGATTTTTTTATTTTCTTTCGTTTTATTGATAAAGTTGTTTAATCGCTTTTCAAATTCTTCAGGTCGTTTTCTGGCTGCTTCAATGTATGCAATTCGGATACGTTTATATGCGTCGGAAAAATGGAGATAATTTTCCCATATTGTCTTATCTTCCTTCAATCTTTCAATTATATCATTGGGGAAAATGAAAGGATCAGATAATACATTTCGTATTTTATCCTCAAATTTGGGGTGTATCATTTTATTTTCCAATAGCCACTTAAGTCTTTCTTTGTTAGCTTGCGAATAGGTACTTTTAGGGTTTCTGGGTGTGAAATGCTGAATTTTATGTTCTTTGTCGAGCGATTTTATTGTACTGTCAATCCACTCGAAACAAAGAGCTTCTTCAACAGCGTCGTTGTATGTGATACTTTTTTCGCCTGAAGACTTGCTGGGAAATACAAACCAAACTTCATTGGCAATCTCAAAGTTGTCATTCAACCACTTTCGCCAATCTTTTCTGTTCTCGAAATACTTTATTTCTATTGACATACCCAATCGTTTAAACTAACTGTTTTATTGCCTTTACTTTCATAATAACGAAGCATTTTACACTATACAATGTCAGTCAAACGCGTCTGTGTCTGATGGCTGAAAGGCTTACCACCCGTCAAAGATACTAAATCTTAAAGAAACAGTCCTCATTACTTCTTAAATCCTTTGGCTTATTATGGTATGACAACACTCACTACATGCAATATATTTGAATAAGAATCGATAGCAAGAATTTTGTGTTGCTATATAATATGATGTACAGAGTCTCCGTTAAACATTTATTTGGTGTTTATTATAAAAAACTAACTAAATGTTTGTTTGTTCATAAAAACTGCTTTACATTTGCACCCAGAAATCAATCGACCGAATTGGGGTCTAACGTTTAATTTAAAAAACAAAGAAAATGAAAAAGGGTTTATTATTGGTAGTTGTGATGTTAGCAACTATCGCTGTAAAAGCACAAGACATTTACGTAGGCGGATCTTTGAACGTTTGGCGTAACAGCACAGGCAACACTACTTCTTTTAAAATTGCTCCGGAAATCGGATACAACTTTAATGAAACATGGGCGCTGGGTGCTGAATTAGCGTATGGACATGAGTATGCAAACAAAGTTTCTATGAATTCATTTGACTTTGCTCCGTATATCCGTTTCTCTTATTATGAAAGTGGTATTGTGCGTTTATTCTTAGATGGAACCGCTTCAATCGGTTTTGATAAAGTGAAAGATGGAGATACTTTTAAAAGAGGTCAAGTCGGTTTGAGACCGGGAATCGCAGTTAAGTTGAATGACAATTTCTCTTTTATAGCTAAGTATGGTTTCTTGGGTTATCGGAGAAATATGGATTATGATGAGGATTATGCTCCTATTAAGCATTCATTCGGACTTAATCTTACTAGCGAAGACCTTTCAATTGGTTTCCACTACGCATTCTGATAAGAAGAAAAGTAATTCAACAAAATAGGAAAGGGAGTTCTCAAAAATAGGGAATTCCCTTTTTTTATGTATAATCTCTATAAATTACGCACTTGTTAACGAAAAAGTTGTTTAATACAAATTACAATTATACATTTGCATTGTTAAACAATAAGGTCAATAAAAACCTTTAGTATTAATTTAAAACTTTAAAATTATGAAGAAGAGTGTTTTGTTTGTTTTATTTGCGCTGATTTCAGTAGCAGGTTTTTCTCAAATTACAGGTTGGAATGCCAAGGTAGGGATGAACTTTAGTAATTATACAGGTGATCTTGATCTGAATGCAAAAGTTGGCTTTAAGCTTGGAGGAGGTTTTGAATATGCTTTTAATGATACATGGTCATTGCAGCCTTCATTATTCCTGACTAGTAAAGGTGCAAAGAAAGATGGAAATAGCATTAATGCAATGTATTTGGAATTACCGGTAATGGCTGCTGCACGTTTTAATGTTGCAGATAATACGAATCTTGTAGTTAATGCAGGTCCTTATTTTGCTTGTGGTATTGCTGGTAAGCAAAAAATTGATTTAGGAAATAACACAGAACGTAAAGTTGATACTTTTGGTGATGATGCTTTGAAGCGTTTTGATGCAGGTCTTGGCGTAGGAGTTGCATTGGAATTTGGTAGAATCATTGCAGGTTTGGATGGTCAATTCGGTTTGGTTGATGTGCAGAAATTTGGTAATCCTAAAAACATGAACTTTTCTATTGTTGTAGGATATAAGTTCTGATAAGAAAACACTGAAAATATAGAAAGCCGTTGCAGAAGGTAATTCGCAACGGCTTTTTTAATATTTCATGATTGGGAAAAACACTTCTCTTATTGGATAAAATGAGGAAGCATAACCAGTTAGTTTTATGATCGGCTATATTTATTAATCTGATAGTTTCTTCAGCTTTTTGAAATGCTCGATTACGGCTAAATAATTTTGGTCCTGACAAGCGTCGAATCTATTCCAGAGATCTCCTAAGACGACAGCCCCTCCGAAACCGAAATCCTTAATCTCCAATAAATTGTCTTCATTGATACCTCCCAATGCCATCACTTTCGAGTCGATAATCTTGGCTCTTTGTGCTTCGCGTAACTCTTCGGCAGTGTATGTTGAATAGTAATTCACTTTAGAGATACTGTCATAGATAGGGCTCATAAAAACATAGTCGTAAAAGTGCTTTCTGTTTTTTACCTCTTCCACAGAATGGCAGGAACAACTGATATGACCATAATAATCATGCGGTTCTTTGGGGTTACGTGCATTCAGGTGGATTCCCATCAGGTTGAATTCTTCTTTCAGATAAAAATGCTCATGTGTAACGATGCGACGGTGATATTTATCCGGAATAAGTGTCAATAGCCGTTCCGAATACATAGCCGGAGTCTCCGGCTTCCTAAGATGTAGGACATCCAGCCCCTCTTCGAAAAGAGCGGTAATAATCTTATCTTCTTCGACGAAGAAAGTAGGGGTGGTAACTACAATTAGTTTCATTTCTTTTGTTAAAATTGGATTGTTTAGCAAAGTTACTAATTAACTATGTCAGAAACCAACCTTTATAGTGAAAATTTGTTAGATTGCAGTGTCCGCAGGTCAATTGTCCATAGTTCGCCGGCTAAAACATCACCAAAGCCACAGATTATTTTCAATACTTCCGTAGCTTCAATGCTCCCTACAATGGCAGGAGTAACCCCCATCACTCCTTTGGGCGGAGGAGGCATCCGTTGCATTTCTTCTTCATCGGGATAAAGATCCCGGTAGTTTTTCTTTTGATTTCCGTAGTTGAACACAGAAACCTGTCCTTCAAAACCGCAGATAGCACCATATACGTAGGGCTTTTTCTGTTCAATGCAAATGTCGTTAATCAGGTAGCGGGTGGCAAAGTTGTCGCAGCCATCCACCACTATATCATATTCCTGAATGATATCATCCGCATTGTCTTTCGTCAGCCGGGCAGCGTAGGGGTGTATTTCGATCTCACTGTTAAGAGCGGAGAGCCGTTCCGCAGCACAGATAGCTTTGGGTTTACCTAACTCCTTTTCGGAATAGAGCACTTGTCGTTGGAGGTTGGTGATGCTTACCAAGTCATCATCTACCAGCCCCAGGCATCCCACACCAGCACCTGCTAGGTAGAGGGCGATGGGAGAGCCCAGCCCTCCCACGCCTACAATAAGCACTTTGGCTTCCTGCAGTTTCTTCTGACCTTCTTCTCCGACTTCGGGAAGTATAATTTGTCTGTCGTATCGCATCTGTTTATCTTTTAAAATCAAAAGACTGATCCCAATCTTTCCAGACGGGTTCACGACCCAGTTTTTTCAAATCACGTTCCACTTCAACCGCCTTTCGCTCATCACTTACGTGAAATTGTTCCAGGGTTTGAGGATAACTGAAATATCCTCCCGGTTCAGTTTTACTTTCCGCACTCATTGTGGTTACGCCAAGTGTTGCCATGTGGTTTCGGATTTCTGCGCTCTCACGGGTAGAATAAGAGATATCTACATCATGGTCGAAGATTCGCATGGCGAATGTAAGTTGGGCGAGTTCTCGGTCATTCATGACTACATTCGGCTGGAATCCGCCGTTTTCAGACGGGCGCATACGCGGGAAGTTTACGCTATATTTCGTTTTCCAGTAATGCTTCTGTAAATAACGCAGATGATAAGCCATCATCGTTACGTCGGTTCTCCATTCCTCCAGACCGATCAGGACACCCATACCAATCTTGTGTACACCTGCCTGCCCCATGCGGTCGAAGCCGTCTACACGCCATTCGAATTTTGACTTCATGCCTCTTGGATGATACGTTTTGTAATTTGCTTTATGGTAAGTCTCTTGAAAACAGATCACTCCGTTCAGGCCATGATTGGTTAGCTCCTTGTATTCTTCCGCTTTAAGAGGCATTACTTCAATTTGCAGGTTGCTGAAATAAGGCTTTGCCAAATCCAACGCCCGGGCAATGTATGGGACACCTGCTGCGGCCGGGTTTTCACCGGTTACAAGCAGTAGATTCTCAAAAGGAGCCAACCGTTTGATGGCTTTGTATTCATTGACAATCTCTTCCTCTGTCAATATCGTTCTCTTCATCGGATTGCTGATGTGAAAACCGCAATAGACACAGGAATTGGTACATGAATTAGTCAGGTAGAGCGGTACAAACATAGAGATTGTCTTACCGAACCGTTCCATTGTATATTTCTGACTAAGGCGTGCCATCACTTCCAAATAAGGAGTGGCGGCAGGTGAAATCAGCGCCATAAAGTCGTTGACATCCAGATGCTCTTTTTTACCCAACGCACGGCGTACGTCAGCATCTGTTTTGGAATAGATGGCTTTTGTCGTCTCTTCCCAGGATATTTTTTCTAATTCGTCTGAGAACATTTTATTCAATTATAAATTAAAAATTGAAAATTAAAATGAGGGGAGAGGGTAGGTCAGTGGCCTGACGTTTTGTTTTTCCCCACTCATTATTTGTTGCTTTTAGTGCTTTTCTTTAAATCGCGTGACAATCTCATTGCACAGAAATTAGGTCCGCACATGGTGCAATACTTTCCATTCAGGTGGTTGGCCTCTTTATAATATTGGAGTGCCCTTTCCGGATCAAGACTCAGGTTGAACTGGTCTTTCCAGCGGAATTCATAACGTGCCTTACTCAAAGCATCGTCCCGGACTTCCGCCCCCGGATGTCCTTTGGCTAGGTCGGCGGCATGTGCGGCAATCTTATAAGTGACTACACCTACACGTACATCCTCTTTTTGTGGCAGAGCAAGGTGTTCCTTCGGAGTCACATAACAAAGCATCGCTGTTCCGTACCAACCGATTTGTGCAGCTCCGATGGCACTTGTAATGTGGTCGTAGCCCGGTGCAACGTCTGTCACCAACGGGCCGAGTGTATAGAATGGTGCTCCGTGGCACTTCTCTATCTGGCGGTCCATGTTCTCTTTGATTTTATGCATCGGCACGTGTCCCGGTCCTTCAATGAATGCCTGTACATTCTTTGCCCATGCACGTTCCACAAGTTCTCCCATTGTATCCAGTTCGGCAAACTGCGCCCGGTCGTTGGCATCCCGTATGGCTCCCGGACGCAAACCATCACCCAGTGACAGGGCTACGTCATATTGCGCACATATATCGCATATATCATCAAAATGCTCATAGAGGAAGCTCTCTTTCTGATGCATTTTGCACCATTGCGAAATGATGCTTCCGCCCCGGCTCACCATTCCGCAAAGTCGTTCGTTGGCGAAATGTATATTCTTCAGGCGAATACCGCAGTGGATAGTGAAGTAATCCACTCCTTGTTCGCACTGTTCGATCAGCGTATCGTAATACACTTCCCAGGTCAGATCGGCAATTTCGCCGCCTACTTTTTCCAACGCCTGGTACATCGGTACGGTGCCGATCGGTACGGGAACGTTGCGCAGGATAGCTTCGCGGGTTTGGTGAATCTCCTTGCCCGTCGACAGATCCATCACGGTGTCGGCTCCCCATTTGACGGCCCACATGGCTTTTTCGACCTCTTCCTCGATCGACGAGCCCAGCGCCGAATTACCGATGTTGGCGTTGATTTTGACCAAGAATTTACTGCCGATAATCATCGGTTCCGCTTCCGGATGCCGGTAATTGGACGGCAGTACGGCGCGTCCTTCGGCAATCTCTTCCCGTACCATTTCGGGTGTGATGCGGTCTTCCCGTTCGTTGTTCTGATTCTCCCGGATGGCGACGTATTCCATTTCGGGCGTGATGATCCCGTGCCGGGCATACCACAACTGGGTATGGAATTCGCCCTCTTTCTCCCTCTCCTTGATCCACGGTTCCCTGACCTTTGGCATTCCCTTCCGGATGTCGATTTGATAATTGTCGTCGGTATAGGCGCCGGTCGTATCGTAAACGCAGACTTTTTTCCCGTTTTGCAGCGATATTTCCCGCATACCGACTTTGATCGGATGTAGCGTCCCGTCTATATAAATCTTTTTAGCTCCGTTTTTTGATAGGTCGAAAATGTTTTTCACTGTTTCTCCAAATCCTTCGGCTTGGGCTACTGGAAAATTCATTTACCG
>OGZW01001158.1_pt1 | contig 21470 bp, 20 predicted proteins | sample 1577001 | NCBI WGS metagenome assembly OGZW01 (sample SAMEA3541519, study PRJEB24748) | human gut metagenome | biome: human gut; feature: human-associated habitat; material: faeces | place: China | collected 2012 | reverse complement strand
CATCCAGTATTATCTGCGCTTTTGGCTTGGCATCTGCCGCGCCTCGCTCGCCGTAATCGGCACTTAGAATTATGCGGTATTGCCCTAAAAAATTTGTGTTGTCCCCTGCAAAATAAAATCAAAGAGCGAACATACTCGTCAGGACTTACTTATTCGCCTCCGCATGGGCGGTGGCTTCCGCCACATACCCTTCGGCATTTTTTCGGTTGGCTTCCACCAGGGCGGGGCTGGCGGCTTCACGCACCTTGGCGGGCACACCCATGGCCACCATGCCGTCCGGGATCACGGTGTTTTCCAGCACCAGCGCCCCGGCGGCCACCACGGCATTTTTGCCCACCACGGCGCCGTTCATCACCGTGGCGTGCATACCGATCAAAGCGCCGTCCCCCACCGTACAGCCATGCACCACTGCACTGTGGCCGATGGATACATTTTTGCCGATCGTTACCCCCAGGTTTGGCCCGGTGTGCAGCACGGCGTTGTCCTGAATATTGCTGTTTTTGCCAATGCGGATGGCGCCGGTATCTCCGCGCACCACCGCGCCGTACCACACGCTGCTGCCAGCGGCCAGCACAACATCCCCGGCCAGGGTGGCGTTGGGGGCCACAAAGGCTGCACTGCCAACATCCGGCGTTTTGCCGTATACTGTGATAACTGCCATAATTTTACCTCCCTGCCCGGAATAATTCTACCGCCGGGCACTGTTAGTTAAATTGAAAAACAGGCCTGTGTTTGTTATACTTTTACTATATTTATATTACGTTGCTTCAGGAAAAGCAATCAGGGGGAAACAAATATGATAAAAATGGTTTGCAGCGATCTGGACGGCACCCTGCTGCAATATGGGAAAAAGCTCATTGAGGGCGAAATTTTTGATGAGATCCGCGCTTTGCATGACCGTGGTATCCTGTTCTGCCCGGCCAGCGGGCGGCAGTATACCAGCCTGCGCAAACTGTTCGCCCCTGTGGCAGACGATTGCATCTACCTGTGCGAGAACGGCGCGGTTGTCTACCGCGGTGGCAAAGTAATCGCCAAAACGCCGATGCCCCGCGCCCTGGCAGAAGAAATCGCCTGGGATTTCTGGAACAACACCGAGGACTTAGGCGAAGTGATGCTTTCCGGCGAAAACATGTCCTACCTGATGGAGCGCGGGCACGGCGTGGTGGACCGCATCAAGTTCATTGGCAACAATTATACGGTCATCACAGACCCCGCCCAGATCCCGGAGGATATCGTCAAGGTGTCCGTCTATTTGGTGGACGGCGTGGAGCCGTTTGTGGAGCGCTTTGTGCCCAAATGGCAGCAGGCCAACTGCGCCGTGGCGGGACCCAAGTGGATCGATACCACCGTGGCCAACAAGGGGATTGGCGTACAGAGCATCTGCCGTGTGCTGGGCATTGACCCGGCGGATGTGATGGCCTTTGGCGATAACTATAATGATGTTGCCATGCTGGATTTGGTAGGTCACCCTTACATTATGTCCACCGCTGCAGCGGAGCTGCGCCGGCGCTATGCAAACCATACCCCCCGGCCGGAGGATACCCTGCGTGCCTTCCTGGCCAGGCAGGAAAACTGAAACTGAGTGAATCCACAATATTGTTAAAAACATTTTGTTGATTTTGTGAAAGCTTACAAAAAACGACAGGGTGGAATGCAATGTTTGCATTGACTTTGCTCAACATTGCTGGTATAATCAAATTGTTAAATTCTCCACAGGTTTGTTGAAAAGCTGTGGAACAGAGAGGAAGACGCATCTATGAAGCAGTTTGATTATACCATTCAGGAAGCAGTTGGCATCCATGCCCGTCCGGCCGGTTTGCTGGTCAAAGAGGTCAAAAAGTATAAGAGCACTGTTACCGTCATCAAGGGCGATAAATCCAGCAACGCGCTGAAACTGATGGCTTTGATGGGTATGGGCGTTAAGTGCGGCGATACCGTTACCGTTACCGTGGAAGGCGAGGACGAGGATACCGCAGCACCGGCACTGGAAGCTTTCTTCAAAGAGCATTTGTAATTGAATCCTTTTGTTTGCGGCACCTGCCCCAGCAAGGCCCTTACCCGGCGCTGGGGCAGGCAGCCGCATTTTGTTTTCTGCTGCATTTGGTTGTATAAAATAACCAGTCAGGATCCCATTGAACACCAAAGAAAGGACGCTTGTTATGATCAGTATTCAGGGCAAGGGCGTATCTTCCGGCGTTGGCGTTGGCCCGCTTTATTTCTATCACCGCACCAAAACCGAGATCCCCCGCTATACCGTGACCGATCCCGATGCCGAGTGGCACCGTTTCAAGGGCGCGCAGACCGCCGCCATTGAGCAGCTGGGCGAACTGGCCGAAAAGGCCCGCGCCGAAGCCGGCGATGAAGCCGCCATGCTGTTTGAGACCCACCAGATGATGGCCGAGGATCTCGATTACGAGGAAGCCATCTCCGACCATATCAACAATGAAAAGATGAACGCCGAAGCCGCGATTTCGGATACCGCAGTTCAGTTCGCCGCTATGTTTGAATCCATGGACGATTCCTACATGCAGGCCCGTGCGGCAGATGTGCGCGATGTATCGGATCGCATCCTGGGGATCCTGTCCGGTGCAGTGCAGGGCGGTATTGCTTCGGATGTGCCGGTGCTGCTGGCTGCGGACGACCTGGCACCTTCGGAAACTGTGCAGCTGGATAAATCCAAGATTTTGGGCTTCATCACTGCGGGCGGTTCCGGTTCCAGCCACACGGCCATTCTGGCCCGCACCATGGGCATTCCCGCCATTGTGGGCGTGGGCGATGCCCTGAAGCCGGAGTATGAGGGCCGCTCCTGCATTATTGACGGCGCTACCGGCAATGTGGTGATCGACCCGGACGATATGACCCGTGATTACCTGCTGAAAAAGCGGGAAGAGCAGCTGCGCCTGCAGCGCCTGCTGGAGACCCTGAAAGGCCAGCCCAATGTGACCAAGGATGGCAAGAGCATCCGCATTTACTGCAACATTGGCTCCCCGGACGACGTACATGCCGTGCAGGTCAACGATGGCGGCGGCATCGGCCTGTTCCGCAGCGAGTTCCTGTACCTGAACAGCCCGGATTACCCCACCGAGGACCAGCAGTTTGAAGCCTACAAAAAGGTTCTTGCCGATATGGGCGGCAAGGAAGTTATCATTCGCACGCTGGATATCGGCGCGGACAAGCAGATCGGCTACTTTAACCTGCCCAAAGAGGATAACCCGGCTATGGGCATGCGCGCTCTGCGTATCTGTCTGACCCGCCCGGAAATCTTCAAGACCCAGCTGCGTGCCCTTTACCGTGCTTCCGCGTTCGGCAAGCTGGGCATCATGTTCCCCATGGTGACCAGCGTGTGGGAAGTGCGCGAAGCCAAAAAGTACTGCGAGGAAGTCAAGCGCGACCTGAAAGCTGAGGGCATTCCCTTTGCGGAGGATGTGCAGGTCGGCATCATGATCGAAACCCCGGCAGCGGCCATCATGAGTGACCGTCTGGCCAAGGAAGTGGATTTCTTCAGCTGCGGCACCAATGACCTGACCCAGTATACCCTGGCCTGTGACCGCCAGAACAATGATCTGGGACGTTTTTATGACCCGCACAACCCGGCAGTGCTGCGCCTGTTGAAGATGGTGACGGAGAATGCCCACAAGAACGGCATTTGGGTTGGTATCTGCGGCGAGCTTGGCGCGGACCTGACCCTGACCGAAACCTTCCTGGCGATCGGTGTGGATGAGCTGTCCGTCAGCCCGCGCGCGGTGCTGCCCCTGCGCAATGCCGTGCGCATGACCGATACCCGCGAAAGCGCACCCCGCCTGCTGGCCGCCATCGATGCCGAGTTCCCGGAAACGCTGTGAGGGGCTTTACGGAGGATTTGTGTTCCTTCTTTGAAAAGAAGGAACCGAAGAAACTTTAGGCAACACCGCATAATTCTAAGTGCCGATACGGCGAGCGAGGTGCGGCAGATGCTAAGCCAAAAGCGCAGATAATACTGGATGTCTTATCGAGCATTTTGGCAACGCAGATGCCGTGCCGCAGCTGCCGGAGCGGTGCTTAAGCCGCAAGGCGGGAATTATGCGGTATTGCCTTTAGTATAATAGAACACAAAAGATAAATAAAGGCGCATCACACAAAACCATCGTGTGGTGCGCCTTTTTGATGTTGGCTTTATAGAAATTGGTACAAGTCGAAAAACAATCTGTAAGGAACGGTCTAGACCGTTCCTTACAGAGCATTTTATAATGTGTTGCAAACCAACAAAGCATCTGTAGGGCGGGGTGCCCTCACCCCGCCGCGGAGGAACCATGCCTATCGCGGTAAACGCTGCAATTTATTTGTAGGGGATGATGCTTGCATCGTCCCGTGGAGTGTGTAACGGTAAAAATCTACCGCGCACCATCACCCCATCACCCGAATTACCCCCAGCACCAACAAATGCACCGGGTAAAACAGATAGAAAAACCAGTGCGAAAATTTCTTTCCCCGCGCCGCCCGCTGGCCATTGTACAGATACAAGATCACAAACCCGGATGCAGCGATCCCTGCCATGCTGCCGCAGGCCATCAGCAAACACTGTGCGGTGGGGTAAAGCCACACGCTGCTGGTGTAATTCAGCCAGCCAAACAGCGCGGCAGAAAGCGCAAAACTGAACCGCAGTCGTTTTTGGTCCTGGCCGGACCAGCGGAAGAGCAGGGTGAACACCGGGGCCAGCAGCGCCCAGTCACAAAACAACGAACCAAAAATCAGCAGTACGATCAGCACGCCGCGCAAAAAACGGTTCCGGATGGTTTCGATACACAACAAGATGCAAAAACACAGGAACAGCGTGAACATCATGTTGAAATCCTGAAATTCCAGAATGGCGTTTTGGGCAAACGCCATCGAGAACGGCACCTGTGAAACCACACCGAACCCGAACAGCCGTAAGGCATACTGTTTGCGGCTGTGGGTGTACCGGAAGCCCTCTACCAGAAAATAGCACATGGTAATGGCGGTAAAGTAGCCGATATCCACCAGCACCTCGTACCAGAGGGTGCCCGGCACCAGAAAAATATTGGCGATGTGGTTCAGCAGCATGGCGATCATCGCGATGTATTTGATCACATCGCGGTTCAGCACCCGCCAGCCGGGGCTTTGTGTTTGCTGTTGCAGCATTGGCAGCACTTCCTTTTTTGGGGCTTCACAGCGGTAGCGGTTATTTTTCCCGCTTAATGACAAAGCAGGGCAGGGGAGCGGTATCGGCCCAGTTGGCAAATTCGCAGATCAGCACGGTATAATCGGCCAGCGGCAGGCTGCGGAAAAACTCCGCCGCAGCCTTTTTCTCCGCATTGCCGATCACCTTGCCGCTGTACAGCACCGCGGCAAGCACGCCGCCGGGCTTCAGGGCGTCCAGCCCGGCCTGCAGCGCGGGCAGGGTGGAATCTGCCGTGGAGTGTACATCGTGCGCGGCACCTGGCAGCCAGCCAAAGTTGAACATCACGCAGTCCGCACTGCCCGGCGGGGCAAAGCGCAGCAGCTCCCGATGGTCGCAGCATTCCGCGCGGCCAATGGCAGCCATGCCGTTGGCGGCCAGCAGCGCATTGGTGTTGGCCGCGGCCTGAGGCTGGATATCCAGCCCGATCACCCGGCCATTTTTCCCGGCAACGCTGCATAAAAATAGGGTATCGTGCCCGTTGCCGCAGGTGGCATCCAGATACAGTCCGCCCGGTGCCAGTGTGCTGCGCAAAAAGCGGTGGGTCAGCTCCACTGCCGTCAGATCCGGCACGCGGCGGCGCACCAGCAGCCCGCCGCGCGGCACAAAACCGAACTTTGCCGCCAGCGCCTGCGCAGCGGTATTGCCGGCATCCGGCAGTGGCGCGGTGAATTCGCTGGGGGCAGTCCGGTCAAAGCCGCCGTTCTGGCGCAAAATCTCCCGCAGCAGATAGCTTCCGTACCCGCGGCTCTGCCATTCCGGGGCAATTTCCAACGCTTCAAAACAATCGGCACAGGTAACGGCATGGCCGATGCAGCCTTTCTCTTTATATAACGAATAGACACAGCGGTTTTGTGCGTCCAGTGCTGTTTTTTCAATCCGCATGGGCAAGCTCCCCCTAATGTTTCAGTCTGCAACTGATTGTACGGCATGGGGCGGATAAAGTCAAACCACAGCCCAAACTGACCGGATTTTTGGAGATTTCACATTTCTTTCACGCAGTCGCGAAACTGTTTTCACAATTAGCGGTTATACTGTAGGCACAAGGTTGAGGGAAGCAAGAAAGACAAAGCAAAAGCTTCCGCCAGACCGTGTATCACCGCCCGGCGGCCCCCAAGCGCCGTGCGGCAGAACAAAGGAGAGATTTTTCATGAGTGAATATGATTATTCGGGTCTTTATAATAATGGCGGCCCGCAGAATAATAACGGGCAGCCAGCGGGCACTCAGCCGGAACAGCCCCAGGCAGAGCAGTCCGGTTACCCCAATGTGGGCAGCAGCGGAGTGAACACCGCCAACACCGCACAGACAGATTATTCTAATTCCAGCCAACAGAACAGCAGCTATAACCCCCAGGGCCCCGTTGCAGGCAATGGCGGTAACGGTGGCAACGGCAATAACGGCGGCTACAATGGCTACAGCTATTCCAGCAACCCACAGCCCCCGCAGAACGAGCCCAAAAAGAGCCACGGCGGCAAAAAGGTTTTGCTGCGTGTGGCGGCCTGCATCGGTGTGGTAGCTCTTGGCTTTGGCGGTGGCCTGGCAGGAACTGTGGTTGCCAGCCGCACCGGCTTGACCGGCGGCCAGGTTGTGGTCCAGCAGGTCCAGCGTGACACCAACACGGATTCTGTATCCCAGGGCAGCACCAACGGCACCAACCTGTCGATTCAGGATGTTGCCGCGCTGGTACAGCCCAGCGTTGTGGCCATCACCACCGAGCAGATGGTCAGCACCAACACCTGGTTTGGCGGCAGCTATGTGCAGAGCGGTGCAGGCTCCGGCGTGATCATCTCGCAGGATGGTTACATTGTGACCTGTGCCCATGTGGTTTCCGGCGCAAATAACATCACGGTACAGCTGGCAGACGGAACAGAGTATACCGCAACGGTCGTTGGCCAGGATTCTACTTCGGACGTTGCAGTCCTGAAAATCGAAGCCACCGGTCTGACTCCGGCTGTGATTGGCGACAGCGACAGCCTGGCTGTTGGCGAAACCACCATTGCCGTTGGCAACCCGCTGGGTACCCTGAGCAACACCGTTACCAATGGTATTGTCAGCGCCTTGAACCGTGAAGTTACCGTTCAGGGCAACGATATGAACCTGATCCAGACCAGCGCTTCCATCAGCCCGGGCAACTCCGGCGGCGGTCTGTTCAATGCAAACGGTGAGCTGATCGGTATTGTCAACGCCAAGAGCAGCTCCAGCGATGCAGAGGGGCTTGGCTTTGCAATCCCCATCAATACCGCCATGGAAATGGCAAAACAGATGATCGAAAAGGGTTATGTTGCCCGCCCGGCCATGGGTGTTACGGTCATCACCATCAATGATGCCCAGACTGCTATGCAGTACGGCGTCAGCAACTATGGTGTGTATATCTACCAGATCGCATCCGGCAGCGGTGCCGAAAAAGGCGGCCTGAAGCTGGGTGACCGCATCATCTCCATTGATGATGTGGCAGTCTCCAGTGCATCCGATGTACAGAAGTATTGCCAGAGCAAGGAAGTTGGCGATACCGTTACCCTGCAGGTAGAGCGTGATGGCAAGGTCATCAGCTGCGAAGTGACCCTGGGCGAAAGCAGCCAGTCCACCGCAACGGCTGAAAGCGGGAACTAAGTTCTTTACGGGAGTTTTTTGTCCCTTCTTTGAAAAGAGGGGACCGAAGAAACTTTATTTAGTATAGCAAAACAGAAAAAATAAAATTAAGGCGCATCACACAGGGATTGTGTGGTGCGCCTTTTTGGTGTATGGATTTTACAGAAATGGGTGCAAATTGAAAAACGATTTGTAGGGAACGGTCTTGACCGTTCCGGGTGTTCGCCATATTTCGGTTTTTGGGTGCATTGTTTGTGGGCTTTCGGAAAGGTTAGGACCGTTCCCTACAGAGCATTTTATTGTAGGCAACCAACAATAAAACAGGTGGTAGGGCGGGGTGCCCTCACCCCGCCGCGGAGAAGCGTAAATATTTGCCGCAAACCGATAAATTGTTTGTAGGGGACGATGCTTGCATCGTCCCGCATGACGGGCAGAGAAAATATATTTTACCAAAAAACAAAGATGTGTGTCCATTCGGCGGCCAGGGGGCTGGCCGCCCTGCCGCGCAATAAATTATAAAGAAGAATTATAAACAAAAAGGGCACACCACGTAATCCATCCGTGATGTGCCTATAATTTTATTTTATGTGATAATATGATGAAAGTTTCTGCTTCCTTCTTTTCAAAGAAGGAACAAAATCCCCCGTAAAAACCTCACATATCATGATTCTCAATCAGCTTGCGGCCCATCAGAACGCCCATGACGGAGGCCATCATCAGGCCGCGGGTCCATCCGGAGGAATCGCCCAGGCAGTGCAGGCCGGAAATGTTCGTTTCCAGGTCGGTGTCCATCTTGACCTTGTTGGAATAGAACTTCAGTTCCGGGCTGTACAGCAGGGTTTCCGGTGCGGCAAAGCCGGGGGCAACATGGTCCACCATCTTGATGAACTCAATAATGCTCACCATGGCGCGGTACGGCATGGCGGCGGTAATGTCGCCCGCAACGGCATCTTTCAGGGTAGGGCGCACATTGGAATGTGCCAGCTCCTTGGCCCAAGTGCGCTTGCCGTCCAGAATATCACCGTAGCGCTGTACCAGAATGTGCCCGGCACCCAGCATGTTGGTTAGTTCGCCAACCTTCTGGGCATAGGCAATGGGCTGGTTGAACGGCTCGGTAAAGTTGTGGCTGACCAGAATGGCCAGGTTGGTGTTGCCGGATTTCAGATCCTTGTAGCTGTGACCGTTGACGACCGCCAGGTCATTGTCATAGTTTTCCTGCGCGACAAAGCCGCCGGGGTTCTGGCAGAAGGTGCGGACCTTGTTCTTCCACGGGTTGGGGTAACCGATCAGCTTGCCTTCGTACAGAACCTTGTTGATGGTCTCCATGATCTCGTTGCGGCACTCCACACGCACACCAATATCAACGGTGCCGGGCTTGTGGGCAATGTTGTGCTCGGCGCACAGCTTTTCCAGCCAATCTGCACCGCGGCGGCCGGTGGCAATCACAACCTGGTCGGCGCGCAGCTCGCGGCGCTCACCCTTTTCGGTGATCACAACGCCCTTGCACTCGTTGCCTTCCAGCAGAATGTTGTCACATTCGGTGTTGAACAGCATCTCCACACCGCGGGCCAGCAGATAGTTCTGGATGTTCAGGTACAGCTGCTGGGCTTTTTCGGTTCCAAGGTGGCGGATGGGGCAGTCCACCAGTTGCAGGCCGGCCTGGATGGCGCGCTTGCGGATCTCCTTGATCTCGCTGCCCTCGTAAATACCTTCCACATGCGGGTCAGCGCCAAATTCCAGATAGATCTTGTCAGTGTAGTTGATCAGCTCCTGGGCAAAATCCTCACCGATCAGCTCCGGCAGCTCGCCGCCAACCTGATAGGAGAGGGACAGCTTGCCGTCCGAGAACGCACCGGCACCGGAAAAGCCGGTGGTGATGGCGCAGGTGGGCTTGCAGTTCACGCAGTGGCCGGTTTTATCTTTGGGGCAGTGGCGCTTTTCTACCGGTTTGCCCTTTTCAATCAGGCAGATGCGCGGGCCGGTAGTTTTGCTGCTTTTGCGCAGCAGTTCCAGTGCGGTAAAAATACCGGCCGGGCCGGCGCCAACGATAATCAGATCATAATTGTTCATGTAGGGTAATTGCTCCTTAAATTTACAAATAAACGCCGTTTCAGCGCAGGGTAACATCAGGTTGCGGCATTCGCTGTGGGCTCTTGGTCGGGTTCCGGTGGTTCGGTGGTCAGCTCCGGGGCTGGCACATCGGGCAGGTCCGTTTCGGCAGATTCTTCTGCAGCGGGTTCAGCCGGGGCAGGGGAGGGGGCTTCGGGGGATGGCTCCGGTGCGGCAGCGGTTTCCATTTCCGCCTTGGCAGCATCCAGCCTGTCCAGCGCATGGAACTCCATCGCAATATAAATGGTGCAGCACAGGTTCAAAATGCCCTCTGCCAGTAAAAAGATGCCGGACAGCAGCAAAAGATCCACGTTGCGGTTGTTCAGCAGCTGAGAACACGCCAGCAATGCCCCGCACAACAGCGAAACAATGCTGAGCAGCAGCACCACCCACCACTTTTGCCCCTTGCGCTTGGCAAGGGCAAAGGAAGACTGTGCGCGCACCACGCCATCCACCAGCAGCATCAGGCCAAACAGCAGCGGCAACAGCCATTCAAAGGTCATGGCGCTTTGTACGGTACACAATAGTGCCCACATGCCCAGTGCAATGGTGGGCATGCTGAGCAGCAGGCTGACGGCGGCTCGGATGCTGCCGTTATCTTTCTTAAAATAACCGTACAGGCTTTGCAGCCCGCACAAAACCACCAACAAGCCCAGCGCAATGCAGAACACATCGGCAACCGCCTGCGGGGCAAGCAGCAACAGCAGGCCAAGCAGAATGTACAGCACACTGAACACCAGCATGCCCGGTTTGATATGGCGCAGCATACAAACCCCTCCTTATACAGCGGCAGCCGTTTTCTGGCCGGCTTCCATTGGCAGCAAAATGTCGCGGTGGCACTTGCGCATAAACACAGCGCACAGCGTAATGGCAACCAGCTCTGCAATGGGAAAAGCAAACCACACGGCGTTTACGTTACCGGTGCGGCTCAGCAGCCAGGCGGCAGGCACCAGCACAACCAGCTGGCGGATCACCGAAACCAACAGCGCCAGCGTGCCGCGCCCCAGCGCCTGGAACGCGGAGGAAGAAATTACGTTGAACCCCGCCATCGGAAAATGGATGGCAATAATGCGCAAGGCCAGAATACCCATGGCCAGCATGGTGGGGCTGGCGTTGAACACACCCAGCAGCACCTGTGGGAAAACTTCGGCCAGAATCAGGCCGCACAGCATAATGCACTCGGCAAAGCAGACAGCCAGTTTGATGGTTTGGGTAATGCGCTTGGGCTGGCGGGCACCGTAATTGTAGCCGATAATGGGCACCATGCCGTTGTTAATGCCAAAAATAGGCATGAATACAAAGCTTTGCAGCTTGAAGTAAACACCAAACACCGCAACGGCGGTGCTGGAAAAGGCAATCAGGATGTTGTTCATCGCAAAGGTCATCACGCTGCCAATGGCGTTCATGGCAATGGAGGGGATGCCCACCGCGTAAATGCGCTTGATGGTGGACCCCGCCGGGCGGAAGCCTTTCAGCGTTAGGTTGATGTCCTTATTGCACAGCAGGTTCATCGTCAGCCCGGCAGCTGCGCCGATCCACTGCCCGGCTACGGTAGCCACAGCAGCACCGGCTGCTTCCATGCGGGGCATGCCGAACAGACCGAAGATGAAGATGGGATCCAGCGCAATGTTGACCAAAGCGCCAATCAGCTGGCTGGCCATGGCGAACGCACTGCGCCCGGTGGAGACCAGCAGTTTTTCCAGCATGCACTGCAGGAACAAGCCCATGCACCATAACGTGCAGATGGAAAGATAATCGGCACCGTACTGCATGATCTGGGCATCGGTGGTCTGGGACGCAATGAACGCCCGCGCGCCCAAAATGCCGAACACCAGAAAGGCGATGCCGCCGCAGAACGCTAAGAACAGGCCGTTCATCGCCGCGCGGCTGGCCTCGGCCCGGTTGCCCTCACCCAAACAGCGGGAAAGATAGGCGTTTACACCAACAGCAGTGCCCACGGCAAAGGCAATCATCAGGTTCTGGATGGGGAACGCCAGCGAAACGGCGGAAAGCGCCGCTTCGTTCACATGACTGACAAAGATGCTGTCCACAATGTTATAAAGTGCCTGAACCAGCATCGAAATCATCATAGGTACTGAACACGAAAGGAGCAGCGGGCCTATCGGCGCGCTGCCCATTCGGGATGCAGAGTATTTCTGTACGGAATCACTCATTCCTGATTAGCTGCCTCCATTGCTTTTGCAGCCTGAACAATCAGCTGGGCACAGGCATCCTGGCCAATTGCTGCATTCAGGCAAAGATCATAGTTTTTCGCTTCGCCCCAGCGGTTTTCAGTATAGTAGTTGTAATAGCTTGCGCGGGCGCGGTCATGCTTGGCCAGATGGGTCTCCCATAGGCGATCGGGCATATCCTTGGCATCGGGGCGCACTTTGGCGTTGGCCACGCGGATATCAATGGGGGCAAACACAAAGGTGCGCAGCACATTGGGGCGGTCGCGCAGAACATAGTCGCCACAACGGCCCAAAATCACACAGGAGCCCTGGGAAGCAACTTCCTTGATGACATTGGACTGCAAAATGTACACCTGGTCCGCCAGGGGCATGGTGTTGCCCATCATGTAAAGGCTGTAGATCAGGCTACCGCTGCGCTGGGTCTCGCTGGCGGCAATGGCTTCTTCCGTCAGGCCGCTCTTTTTTGCGGCGATGGTGATCAGCTCCTTGTTGTACAGGGGAATCCCCAAAAGATCAGCAACTTTCTGGGCAATCTCGCTGCCGCCGGATGCATATTCACGCGCCATCGTAATAACCAGGGGTTCCTTCATTGTCTCCACCTCACAAATAATAATAGTGATGGACATAATAGTCCTACTATAATAAGTATAAACGCTGGTGGAGCAAAACGCAAGAGCAAGGTTAAACAAAACAAAACGGTGCCGTTGGGGCAAACTGCATAGCAAAACCGGGCAGTATTTTTGCCCGCTTTGTGCATAAATCCAATCTGTCCGCGCAACACTAATGGCATACACAACACGAACGGTGCGGTTAAAAGTTCCGGGCGGCAGGTTTTGCGCCCGATGCTTTGGCCGTACGGCAAGCAAAGGACGGGGGAAGATGAACAGCATTAAAGCATTTTTGAAGGCAAAAGGGTTATATCTTGTCTGCCTTGCGCTGGTGTTTGCGGCAACCATTACTGGAATTGCCGCCATCCGCAGCGTGGTGCGCGGGGTGGAGGACCTGACCCGCGTCCAAAAGCAGGCCCTGGAGGAGGGAACAGACGTATGGGATTCACCGGATGCCGCCGTAAACCAGCCCGCACAGGATGTGCCTGTGGCGACAGCGCAGCCATCGCCCGCGCCGTCAGCTGCGGGGTCTGCATCGTCATCCTTGCAGCAGGGGGCTGGGCAGTCTGGCAGCGCCTCCGGCGGGACTGGCAGCTCTGCTGCTTCGTCCGCGCAGCAGGGAACCTTGCCGCACGCTGGCTGGAACGGTAAAGCCAGCCAGGCGTTCAGCGGGAATACGCTGGTGTATAACCCCACCCTGGGGGACTGGCGCACCCACAACGGCACGGATTATACCGCCGAACAGGTAACGGCGGTGGCCGCCGGTACCGTGACCGCCATTGCGGATGACGCTCTGTGGGGCCGCGTGGTGGAAGTGACCGACGCGCAGGATCGCGTGTGGCGCTACTGCGGGCTGGAAGAAGTTGCCGTGACCCAGCGCGAAAAAGTAACCGCCGGGACCCGCCTTGGCACCACAGGCAACGTGCCCGCCGAAGCCCAGCAGGGCAGCCACCTGCACCTGGAATGCCGCAAAGCCGGCACCTGCCTGGACCCGGAAAAAAATTAACACAGACAATGCCGCTGCACCGTGGATGGTGCGGCGGCATTGCTCTGCCATGAATTCGGACAAGCTCTTAAAAAATATCCTGCTTGCCAGCAAATCCCGTTGACAAATACACGAAATATGTGTATTCTTATGGTAAAGATATCTTACCATGTCTTATTTTATAAATTTTCTTACAACTCATTCCATACAGAAAGGAGCCCGCCATGACACGCCAGCGTGCCTTGATTTTGGAAATTTTACAGCACAGCCCCAAACATCTGACGGCGGACGAAATTTTTGCCATTGCCAGGGAGAAGATGCCCGGCATTGCCCGCGGCACCGTGTACCGCAACTTAAAGCTGATGGAACAGGCCAGGGAAATTGCCCGGCTGGAAATGCCGGATGGCCCCGACCGGTTTGATAAAACCTCCAACCCGCACGGCCATTTATACTGTGATTGCTGCGGCAGCCTGCAGGACCTGCCGGTGATCGGCCTGGTGCGCGAAATTGAAAATGCCATTGGAACCGAAGTGCGTTCCTACCAGCTGACCATCCATTACATCTGCCCTGAATGCCGCGAAAAACAGGCTGAACTTTAACAGCGGAGAAATACGCCACAAACTGTGCTTCCCTGATTATATTTAGGGAGCACAGTTTTTTATTTTGTCATCATGCTCCGAAGCGTCAAAAAGGCTGCCGGACAGCCCTGCAGATGAGCAGGACGGGCGATACTTTATAAAATCAGGCATAGTATTGAATATTAATATGTAAATGGTGCGGGAACATACAGGATACTCTGCTGCCGGGTGGAGCATATGAAATGCGGGTACAGCACTGTGACATGGCGTTGCAGGAAAAATGCAGCCGGAATGAGCGTAACATACAAAAGCAGAACACAAAGATGTTGCAATATGTCAAACACGTACAAAATTCTGCAACTATTTTAGTCAAAATGCGCCTTGCTTTTCCTCCGGTTTTGCTTTACCATAAAAACAATGAGCGGGAGCGAAATCAGCATCCCGACATATAAAAGAAGGAGAACCATTATGAAAAAAACATTAGCGTTGACCTTGGCAGCTGCAATGACCTTGAGTCTGGCTGCCTGCGGCAGTAGTGCATCCAGTGCCTCCAGTGCCGCAACATCCACGGAAAGCACATCTACCGATACTTCGGCAGCTACCTCTACGGCTGCTGAAAGCGGTACCGTTGAAAATAAGGATAAGCCGCTGGTGTGGTTTAACCGCCAGCCTTCCAACAGCACCACAGGCGAGCTGGATACGGAGGCGCTGAACTTTAACGGCAATACTTATTATGTCGGTTTCGATGCCAACCAGGGTGCTGAACTGCAGGGCAAGATGATCGCAGATTACATTAAAGCACATGCTGACACCATCGACCGCAACGGCGACGGCGTTATCGGCTATGTTCTGGCAATCGGCGATATCGGCCATAATGACTCGATTGCCCGTACCCGTGGTGTCCGTAGCGCTTTGGGCACCGCAGTGGAAGGCAGCAACGGCATTGTTTCTGATCCTGTCGGCACCAATGCGGATGGTTCCGCTACCCAGGTTCAGGACGGCACCATTGATGTGGATGGCACGACCTTCGCCGTTCGTGAGCTTGCTTCTCAGGAAATGAAGAATTCCGCCGGCGCTACCTGGGATGCAGGCACCGCCAGCAACGCCATCAGCGCCTGGGCTTCTGCTTTGGGAGATTCCATCGATATCGTTATTTCCAACAATGACGGCATGGGCATGGCAATGTTTAACTCCTGGTCGCAGGAAAATGGCGTTCCCACCTTTGGCTACGATGCAAACACTGACGCAGTTGCTGCCATTGCCGACGGTTACGGCGGAACGATCAGCCAGCACGCTGACGTGCAGGCTTACCTGACCCTGCGCCTGCTGCGCAATGCGCTGGACGGCGTGGACATCAACACCGGTATTGCCACTCCGGATGCCGCGGGCAATGTCCTGAGCAGCGATGTTTACTATTACAATGAGGACGAGCGTTCCTACTATGCTCTGAACGTGGCAGTCACGGCAGACAACTACACGGACTTCACCGACTCTACCAAGCCGTATGGGCCTGTTTCCAACCAGCTGGATGCCACTACCAGCCCGGAAAAGAGCGTTTGGCTGAATATCTACAACGCCGCGGATAACTTCCTGAGCGCTACTTACCAGCCCCTGCTGGAGAAATATGATGATCTGCTGAACCTGAAGGTTGACTACATCGGCGGCGACGGCCAGACCGAGGCCAACATCACCAACCGCCTGGGCAATCCCAGCGCATACGATGCCTTTGCCATCAATATGGTTAAGACCGATAACGCTGCTTCGTACACTTCTCTGCTGAACCAGTGATCCAACGGCAACAGCAATAACTGACAGTTAAGTAACGGCAACGCTATTAGGGAGAATGTATTTCTCCATAGGGGAGAATGAAGTTTTCCCTAATAGCGTTTTTTTATGAAAACAGGTGAGCAGCCGTAGGGCAGTTTGCCAATTTGCAAGACGGGAGTGACGAGAATGGCAGAAGCGAAAGACGATATTGTCTTGTCAATTCGCGGTATGTGCAAGTCGTTTGGCCGCAACCGAGTACTTGATCATATCAATCTGGATGTAAAACGCGGTACAGTTATGGGGCTTATGGGCGAAAACGGCGCCGGTAAGTCTACCATGATGAAATGTCTGTTCGGTACTTATCAAAAGGATGAGGGCAAGATTTTCCTCAATGGCAAGGAGATCAGTTTTTCCGGCCCGAAAGACGCGCTGGAAAACGGAATTGCAATGGTGCATCAGGAACTGAACCAGTGCCTGGAGCGCAGTGTGATTGATAACCTGTTCCTGGGGCGGTACCCGGTCAACTCTATGGGCGTGGTTGACGAAGGGCAGATGAAGAAGAAAGCAGCCGATCTGTTCCGCAAGCTGGGCATGACTGTCAATCTGACCCAGCCCATGCGCAATATGTCGGTTTCGCAGCGGCAGATGTGTGAAATTGCCAAAGCTATCTCTTACAATGCCCAGGTCATCGTTCTGGATGAGCCGACTTCTTCGCTGACGGTGCAGGAAGTGAATAAACTCTTTGAGATGATGCGCATGCTGAAAGAACAGGGCATTGCGCTGATATACATCTCACATAAGATGGACGAAATTTTTGAAATTTGTGACCAGGTTTCGGTTCTGCGTGACGGCAACCTGGTTATGACCAAGGACAGTAAGGACACCAACATGGGCGAGCTGATCACCGCCATGGTTGGCCGTTCGCTGGAAAGCCGCTTCCCGCCGGTGAACAATATCCCCGGGGATCCGATCTTGTCCGTCCAGCATCTGTCCACCAAATATGCGCCTTATCTGCAGGATATCAGCTTTGATGTGCGCGAGGGCGAAATTTTTGGTCTGTATGGCCTGGTGGGCGCCGGACGTACAGAGCTGCTGGAAACCATTTTCGGCGTGCGTACCCGTGCGGCAGGGCGTGTGTATTTCCGCGACCACCTGATGAACTTCAACGATGCCCACGAAGCGATCGAGCATGGATTTGCCCTGATTACCGAGGAACGCAAGGCAAACGGCCTGTTCCTGAAGAGCGATTTGACATTCAATACTACCATTGCCAACCTGGACCAGTACAAAGGTGGCCTTGGGCTGTCAATGCCCAAAATGGTAAAAGCCACAAACAAGGAGATCAAGGTCATGCACACCAAGTGCATGGGACCTGACGATATGATCACCAGTTTGTCTGGCGGCAACCAGCAAAAGGTCATTTTTGGCAAATGGCTGGAACGCGAACCCCAGGTCTTTATGATGGATGAACCTACGCGCGGTATAGACGTTGGCGCAAAGTACGAAATCTATGAGCTGATCATCAAGATGGCCAAACAGGGAAAGACGATTATTGTTGTTTCCTCTGAAATGCCTGAGATTCTGGGTATCACCAACCGGATCGGCGTTATGTCCAACGGACATCTTTCCGGCATTGTGAATACCAAGGAAACAAATCAGGAAGAGCTTTTGAGACTCAGCGCAAAATACCTGTAATGGGGGATAATGATCTATGGCAACTGCAACACAAACTTCAAAAATTCTTTCGGCGGAGCAGGAAGCCAAGCTTCGCCAGCCAATCGATGAATATGTTGGAAAAATCCAGGCGCAGATCGATGAACTTCGTACTGACGGTACTGAAAAAGCTGTCAATATCCAGAATGAGCTGGATAACCTGAAGCGCGACCGCATCTATACCGCGCAGGAAAAAACGGAACGTGAGACCAAACTGAAGGCTGAATTGGCAGCGGCCAAGGCAGTTGAAGAAAAAAACAAGGGCCAGATCAACAAGCTGATCGCTGATGCCGAAGCCTATTTGAAAGCCCATTATGACAGCGACTATTACCAGGCGGTGGTGGCCAGCTGCAAGCAGGAAAAGGTACAAGCCCAGCAGAAATATCAGGCAGCTGTAGAACAGCTGAAAAAGGAACACGAGACGGCGCTTTCCAAGCTGAGCAATCAGCAGGAAATCAAGGACGAAAAGTATGTCCACAAGAACCGACTGTTTGACGCCAAAATGCAGTTGGATAAGGACTGCCAGGCAATCAAGGACCGCCGGCATGCCGCGTTTGATTACAAATATCACCTGATCGATATGCTGCGCCTGTCCAAGTTTACGGTTGGCGAGTCTCTGGCGCAAAAGTGGGAAAACTACAAGTACACATTTAATCGCCGTGACTTTTTGTTGCGCAACGGTCTGTACATTGCAATCGTTATCATCTTTATTATACTGTGCCTGATTGCCCAGTTCGGCAAGAAAGTGCCGCTGCTTACCGTCAACAATATTTTGAACATTCTGCAGCAGGCTTCGCCGCGCATGTTCCTGGCTTTGGGCGTTGCCGGGCTGATCCTGCTGGCCGGCACGGACCTGTCCATTGGCCGTATGGTTGGTATGGGCATGACTGCCGCTACCATCATTATGCACAAGGGAATCAACACCGGTGCGGTTTTTGGCCATGTGTTTGATTTTACCGGGCTGCCGGTCATTGCCCGCGTTATTTTGGCGCTGCTTGTCTGCATTGTCCTGTGCACAGTCTTTACCACCATCGCAGGTTTCTTTACAGCCAAGTTCAAAATGCACCCATTCATTTCTACGATGGCGAACATGCTGGTCATTTTTGGCTTGGTCACCTATTCAACCAAGGGTGTTTCCTTTGGCGGTATCGAAAGCAACATCCCCAGCATGATCATCCCCAAGATTGGCGGTTTCCCCACCATTATCCTGTGGGCTATCGCAGCTGTGATCATCGTGTGGTTCATCTGGAACAAGACGACTTTTGGTAAAAACCTGTTCGCAGTCGGCGGCAACCCCGAAGCTGCTGCTGTTTCCGGCATCTCGGTATTCCGCGTTACGGTAGGCGCGTTTATTCTGGCAGGCATTCTGTATGGCTTCGGCTCCTGGCTGGAATGCATCCGTATGGTGGGCTCCGGCTCCGCTGCATATGGTCAGGGCTGGGAAATGGACGCCATCGCGGCCTGCGTTGTGGGCGGCGTTTCTTTCACCGGCGGTATCGGCAAGATTTCCGGCGTGGTTGTCGGTGTGTTCATCTTCACCGCGTTGACTTACTCTCTGACCACTTTGGGTATTGATACGAACCTGCAGTTCGTGTTCTCCGGCATCATCATTCTGGTTGCTGTTATGCTGGACTGCCTCAAGTACGTTCAGAAGAAATAATCTATACCGGGCTGTACGGCAAAAATTCGGCTGTGTTTATAAAAAACAGGCTGAATTTCCGGCGCTCCGGTGCCTCCCGGCATAAACCGCAGCGTACCATCAGATAACACAAAAGCATGTGCATGACAAAACGAATCGAAAATTTTGGGTTTTCGAGGAGGGCGGGTGCACATGCTTTTGTTTTTGACCCGCAAAATCTTTGCCGTATCCCAAAAACCGCTGCCTGTATGCAAGGCATTTGCCTTTGCCTGGCGGTATGGTATAATTTGAGAAAGAAACCGGAAGGGAGGAGAGCGATGTGATCTATCTTTCGGAATTTTATTTTCCCAGCCAAAACAGCGAAGCTAACTACCTTGCCAAGTCGCCGCGGGCCAAAATGACCTGCTATGATTCTTTCTACCCCTTTGGTCTGTTTGCGGGCCGGGGCTTGAAAGCACTGGACCTGGCGGATGTGACCATTTTGTACGGCGGCAACGGCTCCGGCAAAACCACAGCGCTCAACGTGATGGCGGACGCTTTGCGCCTGCAGCGCGGGGCACAGTATAACCGCAGTGATTTCTTCCCGGATTATGTCTCCCTGTGCCAGTTCCACACCCTGCACGCCATCCCGGCGGGCAGCCTGATTTTGACCAGCGACGATGTGTTTGACTATATGTTGGATGTGCGCGCCATCAACGATAACATTGATACCCGCCGCGGCAGCCTGTTTGATGAATACACCGAGGCCCGCACCGCCAAATTCCAGATGCACAGCATGGAGGATTATGACCGGCTCAAGCAGGTCAGCGCGGCACGGCGCTATTCCAAATCTCAGGTGGCGCGCAAAACTTTGTCTCCCAACATCCGCACCCACTCCAACGGCGAAAGCGCCTTTTTGATGTTCCAGGAAAAACTGCGCGGGGATGCCCTTTATCTGTTGGATGAACCGGAAAACAGCCTTTCCGCCGCGCGGCAGATCGCTTTGGCGGATTTTTTGGCAGATTCGGCCCGGTTTTACGGCTGCCAGTTTGTGCTGGCCACCCATTCGCCGTTTTTGCTGGCAATCCCTGGTGCCCGCATTTATGATCTGGACAGTGACCCGGTGCGCACCCGCCGCTGGACCGAGCTGGAAAGCGTGCGGGATACCTTTGAGTTTTTCCAACAGCACAAGGAGGAGTTTTGATGGCGGAACGCCGATTTTATCAAGGGGAGACCTTTGCCAATTATGACCCCGGCGAGCTGCTGGAAAACGCCGAGTTCGAGGACTGTGTGTTTGACCACTGCCGCTGGCTGGGCACGCGGGTGCAGAACTGCCGCTTCAACGCCTGTACCTTTGACCACTGCAATTTTTCCGGCGTGGTGTTCAGCTTTACCACCATGAAAGATGCCTGGCTGCTGAACAGTGCGTTCCGCTCCATGGCGTGGGGCGGGCTGCAGGGCAAAAGCGGGGTGTTCCAGCCGTTTGGCAAAATCAAAAACTGCGCGTTCCGCTACAATGATTTTTCCGGCATGGCACTGAACGGCTTTGACTGGACCGGGGCGGAACTGCAGCAATGCACCTTTGATGATACCCGCCTTGCCGGGGCCAGCTTTTACGGCGTGCGGCTGGGCGGAACCCGGTTCACCCGCTGCGATTTGCAAAAAGCCGACCTGCGCACCGCCGAAGAATACGCCATTGATTTGGAGACCAACAAGTTGAAAGGCGCAAGGTTCAGCTTTCCTGATGTGGTAAGGTTACTGGATGGAACGGGGATTGTGATCGAGTGAGGCGCTTAAAACGACCCAACGTAAGGTGCTTTGATGAAAACCCAAATAGGAAATTGGCTTCCCTCTGAGGGGCGGTTCCCTATGCAGCGCGTAGTAATGAAATTGTAAAAAGCGGGCCTGATATGCGGGACGATGCAAGCAGCGGCCCCTACAAATCAGGTTTTAGGGCCATCATGAATCTGCAATGTGCAATAAGGCAAATCTACGGCGGAGGGAGCACCCATCTCCGGCTGGCCTCTGAAATGCTCTGTGAGGAACGATCAAGACCGTTCCCCACGGGCCGTTCTCTTTAGGCAATACCGCATAATTCTAAGTGCCGATACGGCGAGCGAGGTACGGCAGATGC
>OGZW01001146.1_pt1 | contig 21607 bp, 14 predicted proteins | sample 1577001 | NCBI WGS metagenome assembly OGZW01 (sample SAMEA3541519, study PRJEB24748) | human gut metagenome | biome: human gut; feature: human-associated habitat; material: faeces | place: China | collected 2012 | reverse complement strand
GCTTCAACAGCGAGGTCGATGAGCTGCGCGACATCATGCACGGCGGCAAGGGGTATCTGTCAAACCTTGAGGCCCGCTACCGCGAGGAAACCGGCATCCCCAAGCTGAAGATCGGCTTCAACAAGGTGTTCGGCTACTATATTGAGGTCAGCCGCTCCTACACCGACTCGGTGCCCGATACCTTCACGCGCAAGCAGACGCTGACGACGGGCGAGCGCTACATCACGCCCGAACTGAAGGAGCTGGAAAATAAGATCCTCGGCGCAAACGAGCGCCTGCTGGTTCTGGAACACCAGCTGTTTGCCGACCTGCTTTCGTCGATCTCCGCCGAGGTCGTCCGCATCCAGCGCACGGCATCGGCTGTGGCCCAGCTCGATGTGCTGGCAGGCTTTGCCGAGGCGGCGCTGCAAAACAACTACGTCATGCCAAACGTGGATGAGAGCGGCGTTATGGAGATTAAGGAGGGCCGCCACCCGGTCATTGAACAGATGCTCAAGGGCAGTCTGTTTGTGCCCAACGATACGATGCTCGACGAGGACGAGAACCGGATGCTGCTCATCACCGGCCCGAACATGGCCGGTAAATCTACGTACATGCGCCAGAATGCGCTGATTGCCCTGATGGCGCAGATCGGCAGCTTTGTGCCTGCCGCCGCGGCGCATATCGGCGTGGTGGATGCCATCTTCACCCGCGTCGGCGCGTCGGATGACCTCGCCGCCGGGCAGTCGACCTTCATGGTCGAGATGACCGAGGTTGCGGAGATCCTGAAAAACGCGACGAAGGACAGCTTAGTGATTCTGGATGAAATTGGCCGCGGCACTTCGACGTTTGACGGCATGAGCATTGCGCGCAGTGTGGTAGAATTTATCTGCGAGAACATCGGCTGCAAGACGCTGTTCGCCACGCACTACCACGAGCTGACGAGCATGGAGCAGGATATTCACGGCGTCAAAAACTATAATATCGCCGTCAAAAAGCGCGGCGAGGACATCACGTTTTTACGCCGCATTGTGGCAGGCCCCGCCGACGACAGCTACGGCATCGAGGTCGCGAAGCTCGCGGGTCTGCCCGGCAGCGTGACAAAGCGCGCCCACGCCGTGCTGCGCCAGCTGGAGGCAAGCGCACCGGGACGCAATAACACGATGCAGCTCGATTTTGACACCGTCGAGGCTTACAACAACCCCAGCGTACCCAGCGAGGTCGTCGAAAAACTCCACAATGTAGACATTGAGACACTGACCCCGCTGGAGGCGCTGAACTTCCTGTACGAGCTGAAAAATACACTGGACAAAGACTAAAGGCAGGTGAAAACCATGGCGGAAATTCGTGTACTGGACAAGCATACCGCAGAGCTGATCGCGGCGGGCGAGGTCGTCGAACGGCCTGCCTCCGTGGCGAAGGAGCTGCTGGAAAATGCCATCGACGCAGGCGCGACGCAGATCACGCTGTCGGCGGTGCGCGGCGGCATCCAGCAGCTGCAAATCGTAGATAACGGTTCAGGCATAGAAGCGGAATATATCGATAAAGCGTTTATCCGCCATGCCACCAGCAAGATCGCGACGGCGGAGGATCTCGGGCACATCCATACCTTGGGCTTCCGCGGCGAGGCACTTGCCTCCATTGCCAGCGTTGCCCGCGTCGAGGTGCTGACCCGCACAGAGGCCGACGAGTACGCCTGCTGCTACCGCATCGAAGGCGGCGAGGAGCGTGGGATGGAGCCCGGCGCACGCCCCGTCGGCACGACCATCACGGTCAGTGACCTGTTTTACAACACGCCCGCCCGCATGAAGTTTTTGAAAAAGGACGCCAGCGAGGGCACGTTTGTGGCTGAGACCGTCCTGCACGCGGCGCTGTCCCACCCGGAGATCAGCTTCCGCTATCTGCGCGACGGCAAGCAGCAGTATGTGACCCCCGGCGACGGCGACCTGCGCAGTGCGGTCTACGCGGTCCTGGGCCGTGAATTTGCCCGTGACCTGCTGCCCGTGGACGGCGGCAGCGAGCTGTACCATGTGACCGGCCTGGTCACGCCGCCGCGTGCCTGCCGCGCCAGCCGCGGTGCGCAGCATTTCTTTGTTAATGGCCGCTACGTCAAAAACCGCACAATGATGGCGGCGCTCGAAAACGCCTACAAGGGCACGATGATGCAGGGCAAATTCCCGGGCGCAGTGCTCATGCTGGAGCTGCCGCCTGACATGGTCGATGTCAACGTCCACCCGGCGAAAACCGAAATTCGCTTTGCGAAAGAGAGTGACGTCTTTGACGCTGTCTACCGCGCTGTTCGCGCCGCGCTGGCAACGCCCGGCAGCGGCGAGTGCCGCTTTGAGATGGGCCACACCGCGCCCGAAGAAAAGCCCGGGCAGACCGTGCTGCAGCCCGCCGCCCCGGCACCTGCCGCGCGGCCCGCTGCAGCCCAGCCGAAAAAGGGCGGCTTCACGACGCTGTCCGCGGCAGAATACCGCGCTTTGAACGGTCTGACCGCGCCCGTGCCTGCGCGCCCGCTGCCGACGGCGCAGGGCGTTCAGAATGCACAGAGCACACAGCCTGTCCCGGGCGTGCTGGAGGCACAGTCCCCGAAGCCCGCCTACACGGCGGGACCCGCACCGAGACCGCTGACCCCAGTCACGCCGGTGACGGCGGTTGAAACGCCCGCGTCGGAACCCGTAATGATTCCCGCCCCGCAGCCGATGCCCCACGCCGTCAGCGATGACACGGTGCTGGACATCCTGCCGGAGCTGCCCGACGAGGCCCCCGCGACAGACCCCGAGACGGATTACGTTCGGAATGACCCGCATGCTTTAAGCGCCCTGCCCGACATGGTCAGCACACGTCCCGAGCAGACGACGCTGACCCCGCCGCCTGCAAGCGAGCCGCTGCGCCTTGTCGGCGAGGTGTTCAAGACCTATATCATCACCGAGCGCGGCAGTGAGCTTTGCCTTATCGACAAGCACGCTGCGCATGAGCGCATTCTGTTTGAGCAGCTGGCCAGGGACTACGGCAGCGTGCCGTCCCAGATGCTGCTTGTCCCCGTGCAGGTCAACCTGACCGCCGCGGAAAAACAGGCCGTTTTGCAGAACCTTGACCTTCTGACCGATGCCGGCATCGAGGCCGAGGACTTTGGCGGCTCGACTGTTGTCGTGCGCGCCGTGCCCGCGGACGTGCCGGTGGACGATGTAGAGGATATGATCGTGGAGCTGGCGGCAAAGCTCGCCGACGGCGGACGCGACGCCCTGCGTGAAAAGACCGAGTGGGTGCTGCATTCCATCGCCTGCCGCGCGGCCATCAAAGCGGGGGACCGCACGAACGCCGCCGAGATGCTCGCGCTGGCCCAGCGCATCATGGACGGCACGGTCCCGCCGTTCTGCCCGCACGGGCGGCCCTGCGTATTGAAAATCACCCGGAAGGAGCTGGAAAAGCAGTTTGGCCGACTTGTCTAAACCCCGCGTCGTCGCCGTCGGCGGGCCGACGGCCAGCGGCAAGACCGCACTTTCCGTCGCGTTGGCCAGAGCCTTTGACGGCGAGATCATCAACGCAGACTCGATGCAGATTTACAAAAATCTCGACGTAGGCACGGCGAAGCCGAGTGCGGAGGAGCGGCAGGGGATACCGCATTATCTTTTGGACTTTCTGTCGCCGGAGACCCCCTACAGCGTGGCGGACTTCACCGCCGCCGCTGACCCGCTGATACGGGACATCACGGCCCGCGGCAGACTGCCCCTCGTCGTGGGCGGCACGGGGCTGTATATCACCAGTCTTTTGAGCGGTATGGCGTTTGCCCCGGAAAAGACCGACCCCGCCATCCGCGCCCAATTACAGGCGCGGGCGGACACTGAGGGCGGCGCGGCACTTTACGCCGAGCTGCAAAGGATCGACCCCGACTACGCCGCTCAGGTCCACCCCAACAACCTGCCGCGCGTCATCCGCGCACTGGAGCTGTTTGAAGCCACAGGCCGCCGCATGAGCGACCAGCGCCGCGAGGCCAGGCCCGCCGAGGCACCCTACCATGCGCTCTGCCTCTGCCTGACCTGCCGGGACCGCGCAGTGCTGTACAGCCGCATTGACCGCCGCGTGGACGAAATGGTCGAAAACGGTGTGCTGGACGAAGCAAGGCAGGTCTACGACCACCGCGATGCTTACCGCACGGCGGCGCAGGCCATCGGCTACAAGGAATTCTTCCCGTACTTTGAGGGCACGGCCAATCTGACCGAATGCACTGAGCGTCTCAAACAGGCAACGCGCAACTACGCCAAGCGCCAGCTGACCTGGTTCCGCCGTCAGAACGACGCGGTGTGGCTCTATCTGGATGAGGAGGATGTCACCGAGCGCGCCTGCACGCTGGTGCGGGCCTTTTTGCACAACGCGGAATAACGGAAAGGAGGGTGCACCGTGAGCAACCGGCAGGACCGCCCGCTGGCAAAAAAACTTTTACACGCGCTGGGTCTGCTGGCACTGGCACTCTTCCTGCTGTATGTTGCCGTCCAGTTCGTGCTGATCTTCCATCGGTCCTACAAGACCGAGACCGCTATCCGCTACACGCTGGCCGAAAGCCTGAACCTGACCGGCGTTGTGGCGTTTGACGCCGTGGATGTGCCGGGCAGCGGCAATCTCGGCTATCTTGTGCAGGATGGCGAGCGCGTGACGAACGGCACGGTGGTAGCCGAATGCTACACCGATGACACCCAGGGCCTGCAGCGTGAGCGTCTGGACCGGCTCGAGCGCTCCATCACGCTGCTTACGAAGTCGCAGAATTCTGCCGGCAGTGAGCTTTCGGTGCTGACAAACCAGACGAAGCAGGCATTGTACAACCTGCTGGATAAGCTGGACACTGCCCAGTATACCGGCATCTCCGACGCGCAGGACAGCTTTCTGCTGGCCCAGAACCGTCTGCAGATCAGCACCGGGCAGACGGCGGATTTCTCCCAGTCCATCGCAGCGCTGCAGACCGAGTACGACGGCATCAAGGCACAGCTCGACACGCTGCAGACCGTCACCGCCACAACGAACGGCTATTTCAGCCGCACGGAGGCCTCGCCCGCCATCCGGACGGACTGCCGGGCGCTGGCCGATGCCGACCCGGCCACGCTGCAAAAAATGCTGGCAGACGGCTTCCCGGCAGCGGATACAAACCGCGCCGGACAGATCGCGACGGGCTTCAGCTGGAAATTCTACGCGGTCTGCGATTTGGATACCGCCGCACGGTTCGACGGTCTGTCCACGGTGAAAATCAGCGTACCCGGCAAGCAGAACACCCCGCTTTCCGCCACGGTGGAGGAAATCACCGAGGACAAGGACAACGGCATTGCCAAGATCGTGCTGCAATGCCAGACCATCAGCGCCGAGGTCCTGGGCCTGGGCTGCGAGACCGTGCAGGTCGATTTAAAAACCTACGAGGGCATCCGCATCGACAAGGCGGCGCTGCATATCGTGAACGGCCAGCGCGGTGTCTATGTCAAGTACGGCAACCTGCAGCGCTTTTTGAAGATCACAACGCTGTATGAGAATGACAGCTACATTCTTGTCCCGGAGGACGGCAAGCTCGGCAGTGCAAATGAGGTGCGCCTCTATGATGAGATCATTGTGCAGGGCACAAATTTGGAGGATGGCAAACTATTGTAACGAAAATACGCCGTTTGTATTGACAAGACTGCCAAAAAAGAAGATAATATTTAATGTATATCGCTGTAATGACGCGCTGACGTAAACGGCGCTTTCTAATCAAAGGAGTTTTACGACCATGTCCATGCTTGATAGTTTGAGAAGCAAGCTCGGTATCGACCCCGATGCAGATTCCTATGTAGATGACACTGAAGAGAATGTTTTCCCCGGCGGGCAGGGGGCTGCAGCTGCGCAGGAGTATACCCAGCAGCAGGAGATCAAACAGCACAGCAATAAGGTCGTGAACATCAACGCGACGACCCAGCTGCAGGTCGTTCTGGTCAAACCGGAGCGCTTTGACGATGCGTCCAGCATTGCGGACCAACTCAACGCCAAGCATACTGTGGTGCTGAATCTGGAGTCTGCCAGCAAAGAGGTCTCCCGCCGTCTGATCGACTTCCTGTCCGGTGTAGCGTATGCCAACAACGGCCAGATCAAGCGCGTGGCGACCAGCACCTTCATTATTACGCCGTACAACGTTGATATTATGGGTGACCTGCTCGACGAGCTGGAAAACAATGGCGTCTTCTTCTGATACCGCCAATGCGGTGCGCGGCTTTGTGCCGCCGCAGAATGACGACGAGCGCCGCCTGATGCGCCGTGTCGAGGAGCTGTGCCGCGTTGCGGTAAGCCGCGGCATCCCGCGTTATACGGGTTTTCTCTCGGACCGGGAGCAGAGCCTGGCGCAGGCCGCCTGCAACAAGGCCGGGTGCAGCTGCATCCGCTTTTGGGGCGGCTTTGACGCGGCAGAACGCCGGGTGCTCTGTATTGAGCCGCCCGACGCCTGGCAGGAAGAACCGCTGGCCTACCTGCAATGCACCGCTTACGGGGATAAGCTGCCGACCCACCGGGATTATCTCGGTGCGATTCTGGGCCTTGGCCTTGAGCGCAGCTGCGTGGGGGACCTGCTGGCAGACCCCGAGCGTGAGGACACATTTTATGCGGTGATCCTCGCCGACAAGCAGGAATTTATAAACGCGGAGCTGACTGGCGCAGGGCACTGCACCGTGCATACTGCGTGCATCGACGCACTGCCCGCCCGTCTGGCCGAAAGCCGTGAGCGCACCCTGCAGGAGGCTACCGTGCCGTCCCTGCGTGCGGACGCGGTGCTGGCAGCCATGCTGCACACCTCCCGCACCCGCGCGGCAGAATATATCGCCGCGGGCCGTGTGGAGATCAACCACCTGCCGTTGAAGGCCGCCCACGAGACCGCCTACGCCGCGGATATTTTCACAGTGCGCGGCGTGGGGCGCTTCAAGCTGGCGGCCATCGGCGGCAAAAGCCGCAAGGATCGTCTGTTCATATCCTTTTACCAATATTGAGCGCAGGATCGCCCGCAGCGCTGCGGGCAGGGAATAACGGGGCCGTGCGCCCCGCATACAGGAGGAAAGCCGTCATGATCTCTTCCGAGGATGTCCGCCACGTCACATTTGACAAAGCGTTCCAGGGCTATCGCCGTGAGGATGTGGATGATTATCTCAAGCAGGTCGCCCAGGCAATGGACGACCTGGCTGCCCAGAATGATGATTTACAGAAAAAGCTCGTCATGCTGGCCCAGCGCATTGAAAAATACCGAACGATGGAAAACTCCCTGAGTACGTCGATGATCAACGCCCAGCGCATGGGGGACAGTATTATCCGCGAGTCCAAGCAGAAAGCGGCGGAGATCATCCGCTCGGCCAACATCAAGGCGGAGGACCGCGAGCAGCGCGCCCGCGATGACGTCGAGCTGGCCAAGCAGGAGATCGTCACGCTCAAGGGTGAGGCAGACAGCTTCAAGCGTTCGCTGATCGAGATGTACCGCAAGCATATCAACCTTATCAATAAATTGCCCGATTACACCAGACGGCCCGAGGATGAACCCGTTCCGCCGCCGTCCCCGGCCCCGGAGCAGGCCGCTGCCCCTGCGCCAGAGCCGCAGCCTGCTGTGCAGGCCCCGGTCTACACGGCCCCCGCAGCCCAGCCTGTGCCGGAGTCGGCTCCGGTACAGCAGGCAGCCCAGATGCCCGCCATGCAGGAGACGGCCTACTATGAGCCGCCCACAGCCCAGCCCGTGCCGGAGCCGACGGAAAGTGCCCGGGCTCAGGGCGAAAAGGTAGACACGGTGGAATTTGCCATCGCGCCGCACCCGGAGGAGCCGGAGGAAGCCGAGCCCGCCCCGATCCCCGTGGAGGAGCCCGCCATCGACGAGACGCGGCTCCAGGATGTCTCCGGCCTGTATGACGAGCCGGAGGCCAAGCCTGCCCGCCGCCGCAAGGCCGGTACGACCAGGCGCACGACCCGCAAAAAGGCAAGTGACGAACCGCAGGAGGAGCTGAATTCCCCGGCGTTCGATAACTTTGAAGGCGTTGACTTTGACAGCTGACGCCCGATGTGATATAACTAAAGAATCCAATAAATAGAGGAGAGTAGGAAACTTTGGCGCAGAACTACAACGACACCATCCATAAGATGCAGACCCCGTTTGAAATGCGGGCCGGCCTGCCGAAGAAAGAGCCCAAGATGCTCGAGGACTGGGAGAACAACCATGTCTATGAGCAGATGATCAAGAACAACGAGGGCAAGCCGCAGTACATCCTGCACGACGGCCCTCCGTATGCCAACGGCAATATCCACATGGGTACGGCGCTGAACAAGATCATCAAGGACATCATCATCCGCTATAAGAACATGTCCGGCTTCCAGGCACCCTACGTGCCCGGCTATGACACCCACGGCCTGCCCATCGAGCTGAAGGCGCTGAGCTCCCTCGGCGACAAGAAGGCCGGTGTCTCCAAGCTGGAGCTGCGCCAGATCTGCAAGGAGTTTGCCACCGAGCACATCGGCGTCATGAACGAGCAGTTCAAGCGTCTGGGCGTGCAGGGTGACTTTGAGAACCCCTACCTGACCCTGCGCCCCGAGTTTGAGGCACGCCAGGTCGAGATCTTCGGCGAGATGGCCAAGAAGGGCTACATCTACAAGGGCATGAAGGCCGTGTACTGGTGCCCCGAGGACCGCACCGCCCTGGCCGAGGCTGAGATCGAGTACGCCGAGGACGAGTGCGATTCCATCTATGTCCGCTTCAAGCTGACCGACGACCCCAACGGCGTGCTGGCCAAGCACAACATCCCGCTGGACAAGGCATGGATCGTCATCTGGACGACCACCACCTGGACGCTGCCCGCCAACGTCGCGACCTGCCTGAACCCCAATCTGGAATATGCCTTCGTCAAGATCGGTGACGCCTACCACATCATGGCCCGCGAGCTCGTTGAGTCCACGATGAAGGGCTGCCATATCGACGAGTACGAGGTCCTGCCCGAGACTGTTCTCGGCAGTGAGCTCGAGCTCATGCAGTATCAGCATCCGTTCCTTGACCGCAAGGGTCTGGTCATTCTGGGCGACCACGTCACGCTGGAAGGCGGCACGGGCTGCGTCCACACCGCTCCCGGCCATGGTGTTGAGGACTTTGAGGTCTGCGTCAATCACTATCCGCAGGTTCCCGTTGTCGTTCCCGTGGACGATGCGGGCCGCCTGACCGCCGAGGCGGGCGAGAAGTTTGCTGGTCTCAAGGTCTGGGACGCCAACAAGGTCATTCTGGAGCACATCAAGGAGAGCGGCCATCTGATGGGTGTGCAGCACATCACCCACCAGTACCCGCATTGCTGGCGCTGCCATCATCCCATCATCTTCCGTGCTACCGAGCAGTGGTTCTGCTCCATCGACGCCTTCAAGGAGGACGTCTACAAGGCCATTGACAGCGTGCACTGGCAGCCGGCGTGGGGCCATGACCGCATGGCCGGTATGGTCCGTGACCGCAGTGACTGGTGCATCAGCCGCCAGCGCGTCTGGGGTGTGCCCATCCCGGTATTCTACTGCAAGAAGTGCGGCAAGTACCATATCACCGATGCCTCCATCAAGGCTGTGTCCGACCTGTTCCGCAAGGAGGGCAGCGACGCCTGGTACAAGTACGATGCCAACGACATCCTGCCCAAGACCGAGGTCTGCGAGTGCGGTGCCTCCGACTGGGAGAAGGACCCCGACATCATGGACGTCTGGTTCGACTCCGGCTCCACCTGGAGCGCTGTCTGCCGTGAGCGCCCCGAGCTGCGCTGGCCCGTTGATATGTATATGGAGGGTGCCGACCAGTTCCGCGGCTGGTTCCAGTCCAGTCTGCTGACCAGCGTTGCCACCCAGGGTGTGGCCCCGTACCGCGAGGTCCTGTGCCACGGCTGGGTCGTCGATGCCCAGGGCAAGCAGATGCACAAGTCCGCCGGCAACGGCATGGAGCCCAGTGAGATCATCCGCGACTACGGTGCTGACATCATCCGTCTGTGGGTCGCTTCCAGCGATTACACCGTCGACGTCCGCGCCGGTAAGGAAATTTTCCGCCAGCTGTCCGAGGCATACCGCAAGATGCGCAACACAGCCCGCTTCATGCTGGGCAATATCAGCGACTTTGATCCCGCGAAGGATATGGTCGATGATGACCAGCTGTTCGAGATCGACCGCTGGGCACTCGAGGCCTGCAACAAGCTGACCGCCACCATGCGCGATGCCTACGAGCACTACGACTTCAGCCGTGCCTACCACGCGCTGTACAACTTCTGCGTCATTGATATGTCCAACTTCTACATGGACGTCATCAAGGATCGTCTGTACTGCGCAGATGACCACGCACGCCGCTGTGCCCAGACCGCGCTGTACCGCATCCTGGTCGACTTTACCAAGCTGCTGGCACCCATCCTGTGCTTCACCAGCCAGGAGATCTGGAGCTACATCCCGAAGCTGGACGGCATGAAGGACTATGTTGTCTTTGAGCAGATGCCCGAGGCCAAGGCTGCCGCCGATGAGGCGTTTGAAGCTAAGTGGGACCGCATCATGGCCATCCGCGACGACGTCAAGAAGGTGCTGGAGCAGGCCCGTGCCGATAAGGTCATCGGCTCTGCGCTGGAGGCCGGTCTGACGCTGTACTGCAGCAAGGAGGTCTACGACTTCCTGAACGCCATCCCGATGGATGAGTTGGCTGACCTGTTCATCGTCTCCCACGTTGACCTTGTCGAGGGTGAGGGCGGCGTCAAGGGCCTGGTCGAGGGTCTCGGCGTCAGCGCTGCCCATGCGGCCGGCAACAAGTGCCTGCGCTGCTGGAAGTACGAGACCACCGTCGGTGAGGACGGCCTCTGCCCGCGCTGCGCTAAGGTCTTGAAGCAGTAAATTTACTCTACCGTCAGCGGTGCTTATACGTTTAAGCACCGCTGATTTTTTCGGATAAGGTGTTGTATGATTTCTGGTTTGTTATCGCTGGCAGGAGCGGCCATTCTGGTCGTCATTGACCAGCTCATCAAGCACTGGGCCACGGCGGCGCTGCTGCCGGTGGGCAGCATGGATGTGCTGCCCGGCGTTGTGGAGCTGCGCTACTGCCTGAATGACGGCATGGCGTTTTCGATGCTGGCCGGTAAGCAGGGACTGCTCATCGGCATGACGTCGGTCATGCTGCTGGCTGTCCTTATCATGCTGTTCGTGCGCAAAATGCCGCTGACAGAGCGCGCAGCCTGGACGCTGGTACTGGGCGGCGGCGTGGGCAACCTCATTGACCGCGTGCTCAACGGTGTGGTCGTGGACTACATCAATGTGCTGTTCATGCGGTTTGCCATCTTCAATTTTGCGGACATCTGCGTATGTGTCGGCGTCGGCCTGCTGATGCTCGCCGTGCTGCTGGACTCTTTCAAAAAGGATAAGACCGCAGAGCCAAAGGCGGACGAAGATGGAGCGGCTTGAGCTTACCGCAGCCCCCGGCGACAGCGGACGCCTGGACGCCTGGCTGGCCGGGCAGTGCCCGACGCTGTCCCGCAGTGCGCTGCAAAATCTGATCGAGCAGGGGCTTGTGACCTGCGGCGGCGCGCCCGTCAACAAAAAGGATAAGGTGGCGCCCGGCAAAGTCTACGCCATCGACCTGCCTGACCCGCAGCCCATCGAGGCCCGGCCCCAGAACATCCCGCTGGACATTGTGTACGAGGACGACGACCTGCTCGTTGTCAACAAGCCTAAGGGCATGGTCGTGCACCCGGCCCCCGGCAACCCGGACAGCACGCTCGTCAACGCGCTGCTTTACCACTGCGCGGGGCAGCTGTCGGGCATCGGCGGGGCCATCCGCCCGGGCATCGTCCACCGCATTGACAAGGACACGAGCGGCCTTCTCGTCGTTGCCAAAAACGATGCCGCCCATCAGGCGCTCAGCGCCCAGATGAGCGTACACAGCATCCACCGCGTCTACCATGCCGTGGTGTACGGCAACCTCAAGGAGGACGAGGGCTTTGTGGAAAAGTGGCTCGGACGCGACCCGCGGGACCGCAAGAAAATGGCCGTCCTGGCCGAGAACGCGGCGGGAGCCAAGTATGCCTACACGGGCTGGCAGGTGCTGGAACGCTGCGGCAATTTCACGTACATTGCGTGCAAATTAAAGACCGGGCGCACCCATCAGATTCGTGTACACATGGCCTCGACGGGGCATCCGTTGGCAGGGGATGCTGTGTACGGCCCCAAAAACTGCATCAAATCGCTGAATGGCCAGTGCCTGCACGCCAAGGAGCTGGGCTTTGTCCACCCGCGGACAGGGGAGTGGATGCAGTTTGATTCGCCCCTGCCGCCCTATTTTACAGAGTTTCTGACACGGTTAAGAAAGGAACATCGCGCATGAAACCACCCCTAAGCGATACCCTTGTGATCTGTGATATGGATAATACGCTGCTGACGGCCAAGGAGGGCATCCCCGCCTGCAACCGCGCGGTCATCCAGCTGTACACCGGCATGGGGGGGCTTTTCACGGTGGCAACGGGCCGCCCGCCGGAGTCCATCCGCGCGGCGCTGGGGAACATCCGCCTGTCGCTGCCGGCCATCTCCTGCAACGGGGCGCTGCTGTATGATTTCTCCGCCGAGTCGGTGCTGCACCGCTCGACGCTGAACCGCGAGCAGGCGACGACGGCCATCCTTGACATCCTGAACAAGTTCCCGCATATAGGCGTGGAGGTCATGGCCGGAAACGGCGAGATGTTCGTCATCCATGCCAATGAGGTGACCCACGCCCATCAGGTGGACGAGCACCTCGGCAGCATTGCCTGCCCGGTGGAGAGCGTGCCCGACGGCTGGGTCAAGGTCGTCTTTGCCTCCGACCCGGAGAGCATCCGCAAGCTGGGCCAGTACGCCAAGACGCGGTACTACGGGCGGGAAAACTACTTCCTGGCCACGAACAGCATTTACTTAGAGATCATGCCCAGCGGCGTCAGCAAGGCCAGCGGTCTGCATGACCTGTGCGCCCTCATGAGCAAATCCATGAAGAACACCGTCGTTATCGGTGATTACTACAATGACCTGGAGATCATGCGGGAGGCCGGCTACGCCGTGGCTGTCGCCAACGCACCGGCAGAGGTCAAGGCTGCCGCCGACCATGTGACGACCTGCACCTGCGCCGAGGGCGCTGTGGGGGAGTATCTGTACAGCCTGATCGGCAGAGCCGAAGGACGTGAGGTTTGACGATGAAAGTCAGCGAACTGATGAACCCCAAGGGCGTACTGCTCTATGCAAAGATCGATAACTCTGCCGACGCGCTCGGCATTCTGGTCGAGCTGCAGGAGGGCATCGGCGTTATCACCAACGGCAATGCCTACTACAATGCGGTCAGCTACCGGGAAACGTTCGGCGGCACAACGGCCATCGGGGGCGGCATTGCACTGCCCCACGCCTGCAACGCGGGCGTGTCCGCACCGGGCATCTCGGCGCTGCTGCTGCGCCGCGGTGTCGACTGGGGCGCACCGGACGGGAAACCTGTGGATCTTGTGTTCATGATCGCTGTTCCGCCGGGCAGTGAGAGCCTGCATCTGCAGATCCTGGCGCGGCTCGTAAACCTTATGAGCCGCAGCGACCTTGTGGAAAGCCTGCGCACAGCCAGCAACCCCCACCGCTTTGTGGAGCTGATCGCCAAGGCGGAAAACGCCTGCTTTGCGGAATAAAACCGAAAGTTGTCCCAGCTTATTTGCAAGCTGGGGCTTTTTGTTTGCCTCCGCAGGGGCGCATTCTATATGCGCCCGCGCAGCCTGCGGTAACTGCCGCGGACGGATATGGGATCCGCCTTACGGGGCATTAATTTGAATATTCGTCAATATAACTAAAAAACGCCGCAAATCGCACGACGCATTATACGTATTTGCGCTTGCTTTAAACCGGTGAAGTGTGCTATACTTTAAAGCACTAAACCGGCTGCGCAGGAGGGACCCGCGTGAGGAGACGCGGGTGTACACCTGAAACAAAAAGGTTGCGCAGCAGGTACTATGGAGGAATAGACATGAAAAAAGCAGTTTCCCTTATGATGGCAGCCGCCATGACCATGGGTCTGGCCGCCTGCGGCTCCACCGCATCCACCGACACCGCCGCTTCTGCTGCGGACACCGCCTCCAGCACCGAGGCTGCTGCAAGCACTGCTGACAGCACCGCCGCTGCGGATGGCAAGGTCTATAACATCGGTATCTGCCAGCTTGTCCAGCATGAAGCGCTGGATGCCGCTACTCAGGGCTTCAAGGATGCTCTGGTCGAGAAGCTGGGCGAGGGCAGCGTTAAGTTCGACGAGCAGAACGCATCCGGCGATTCCGCCAACTGCGCCACCATTGTGAATGGCTTTGTCTCCAATGGCGTTGACCTGATCCTGGCCAACGCCACCGCACCGCTGCAGGCCGCCGCACAGGCGACTGCCGACATCCCGGTGCTGGGAACCTCCATCACTGACTACGCCACCGCGCTGGACATCAGCGACTGGACCGGAACTGTCGGCAACAATATTTCCGGCACCTCTGACCTGGCTCCGCTGGACCAGCAGGCAGCCATGATCCAGGAGCTCTTCCCGGATGCCAAGAGCGTCGGTCTGCTCTACTGCAGTGCAGAGCCGAACTCCGTCTACCAGTGCGACGTCATTGAAGGCTACCTGACCGAGGAGGGCTACACCGTTGCCCGCTATGCCTTCACCGATACGAACGACGTCACCTCCGTGGCCCAGACTGCCGCCGATAACTCCGACGTCATCTACATCCCCACTGACAACACCGCAGCCTCCAACACCGAGGCCATCGCAAACGTTGTCATCCCCGCCAAGGTCCCCGTTGTGGCCGGTGAGGAAGGCATCTGCGCCGGCTGCGGCGTTGCAACGCTCTCCATCAGCTATTACGACCTCGGCTACGCCACCGGTGAGATGGCTGCCAAGATCCTAGCGGACGGCGCGGACGTCTCTGCGATGCCCGTTGAGTTCGCTCCGAACGTGACCAAGAAGTACAACGCCGCCAACTGCGAGGCGCTGGGCATCACCCCGCCGTCCGACTACGTGGCTATCGGCTGATTGAACTGAACAGCGACTGAAAATCATCATAACAGCGAGGAGGGGGAGATTACTCTCTTTCCCCGCTGTTTTGGTGCTTTACGAAATGAGGATGTTTTTATGGATTTCCTGACCTCTTTGGTAAACTCCATGCCCGGCGCTGTGGCACAGGGCCTCATCTGGGGCATCATGGCCATCGGCGTGTACATTACCTACCGCATTCTGGATGTGGCCGATCTGACCGTTGACGGCTCCCTCGGCACGGGCGGCGCGGTCTGCGTGGTGCTGGTGCTCAACGGCGTGCCTGTGGGCGTCGCCCTTGTGGCAGCCACGCTGGCCGGTATGCTGGCGGGCCTTGTCACGGGTCTGTTCCACACGGCCTGCGGCATCCCGGCAATTCTGGCCGGTATTTTGACCCAGCTGGCGCTGTATTCTGTCAACCTGCGCATCATGGGCACCGGTACGGGCGGCGGCAAGGCAAACCTGCCCATCAGTGTGGACAAGTACAGCCTGCTGGTCTCGGCCCGCTATGTCCGCGCGCTGGCGCTCAACAACCCGATCTTCGTGCTGCTCATCTTCTGCGCGATCCTGATCGGCGTGCTGTACTGGTTCTTCGGCACGGAGCTTGGCTGCTCGCTGCGCGCTACCGGCGCAAACCAGCACATGGCCCGCGCCCAGGGCATCAACACGAACGTCACCATCGTGCTCGGCCTTATGGTTTCCAACGGCCTTGTGGCGCTGGCAGGCGGTCTGCTGTCCCAGTACCAGGGCTTCTCGGACATCAACATGGGCCGCGGCGCCATCGTCATCGGTCTGGCCGCCGTCATCATCGGTGAGGTCATCTTCGGCAAGATCTTCCGCAACTTTGCGCTCAAGCTGACCGCCGCTGTCATCGGCGCGATCATCTACTACATCGTTATGAACTTCGTGCTGCGCATGGGTCTGTCCACTGATGACCTCAAGCTGCTGACCGCGCTGGTCGTGGCCGTGTTCCTGACCATCCCGTACTGGAAGGGCAAATACTTCACCAAAGTACCCGTGAAAAAGGGAGGCAAGGACAATGCTTGAGATCAAGAATGTATACAAAACCTTCAATGCAGGAACCGTCAATGAGAAGGTCGCCTTGAAGGGACTGGATCTGACGCTGGAGGACGGCGACTTTGTCACGGTCATCGGCGGCAACGGCGCGGGCAAATCCACGATGCTGAACGCCGTCGCGGGCGTCTGGCCGGTGGATATGGGCAAAATCATTATTGACGGGAAGGATGTGACCCGCCTGTCCGAGCACCAGCGTGCCAAGTACATTGGCCGCGTGTTCCAGGATCCGATGATGGGCACCGCCGCGACGATGCAGATCGACGAGAACCTGGCCCTGGCGGCCCGCCGGGGTCTTGCCCGCACGCTCAAGACCGGCATCACGAAGAAGGAGCACGACGAATACTACGAGCTGCTCAAAACGCTGGATCTGGGGCTGGAAAACCGTATGACCAGCAAGGTCGGTCTGCTCTCCGGCGGTCAGCGCCAGGCTGTCACGCTGCTGATGGCGACCCTCAAAAAGCCCAAGCTCCTGCTGCTGGACGAGCACACCGCCGCCCTTGACCCCAAGACTGCGGCCAAGGTGCTGACGTTGTCCGAGAAGATCGTCGAGGAAAACCACCTGACCACCCTGATGATCACCCACAACATGAAGGATGCCATCAAGTACGGCAACCGCCTGATCATGATGTACGAGGGTCACGTCATCTACGATGTGCGCGGCGAGGAAAAGAAGAACCTGCAGGTCAGTGACCTGCTGCAGCGCTTTGAGCAGGTCAGCGACGGCGAGTTTGCCAACGACAGAATGCTGCTTTCCTGAAATCGAACCCTATTTTACCCGGGATGTCAAATCCCGGGCTTTTTGCTTGTAATAAAATTGTAATACGTGACAATTTTTTGAAAACCATGTTCAAAGCCCGGCAAATATGATATAATCTATACTATGTATACTAGGTGGGTTGTGGCCATGGGTACGCCCGCTTTCGATAATTAAGGAGGTTGCCGTTCCCGATGAGCAGAGAACGTAATGAGGAGAAAAAAGGCCTGAGCCCGACACAGCGCAAAGCGTGTGTGGTGCTGGCGCTGTGCGCGCTGGCCGTTGTGATGAGCATTCTGGCGGCATGGGTGCTGCCGACGAAGCTGGGCCTGTTTGCAGGCGGGAAGGATTCCTACGACCCGGACGCCTACCCGCTGGATACGACGCTGGATTCCATCCTGCCGCAGAGCGCGGCGGATGACGCCTACATTACGGCCAGCGTTTTTGCGGGTGACCAGTACGCCGTGACGCTGCAGAAGGACACCCGCATCACGCTGAATCAGTTTGTCGGGCAGGAGGGATTGCAGATTTCCAAGGCGTTGTCCACCTCCTGTGTAAACTTTGCATCGGACGCCAGCAGCTACACGATCCCGCAGGCCATCCCCAAGATGAAGGCCCGCCGCGTCTTTGTGGTGCTGGGCGCGAACGATGTGGACGGCTCGGTCAGTGTGGACTCCTTCATTGCCGACTACAAGCAGTTCCTGCAGAGCATCCGCTCGGCCTACGCCTACTGCGACATCATCGCGGTGGGCATCCCGCCCGTTACCGAGGACAGCACGAACGCTGCCGAGACCCAGACCCGCATTGACCAGTTCAACCAGGCCATTGCGGCGGCCAGCAGCGATCTGGGCTTCAAGTACCTGAACACCGCCGAGGCCCTTAAAAACACCCGCGGCTACGGCGAGGGCACCTACTTTGAATCCAACGGTTTCAGCACCTCCGGCGCACGCGCCCTGCTGGAGTACGCCAAGGGCCACGCCTGCAATACGATGGACAGCCGTCCCGACACGTCGGACATCCCGCAGCGTGCGTCGGCCTCCGCAGGCAGCAACACGCCGGTGCCGACCTCGACGCCGACGAAGTTCACGGCCAGCTATGAGGTCGAGGACAGCGCCAAGGGCACGCTGACCGGCAACGGCCAGACCGGCGTGTCCAGCGTCGAAATTCAGGCCGACTCCGGCACAAGCGTTAACGTCACGGCAGTGGCGGCGGAGGGCTTTGTGTTCTACAAGTGGAGCGACGGCGTCACCACCGCGACCCGCTATGACAATATTACCAAGGACATCTCCGTCAAGGCCATGTTCAACGACGCCCGCGTCGAGCTGACGCTGGACAAGGGAGATACGACGATCAAGCAGGGCGAGAGCCTGACTGTCAATGCCGCGGTCAAGCTGGGCAACAAGGCCTACGACGCCACGAACGTGCAGTGGTCCATCAACGATGAGATGGAGAAGAACGGCAGCAGCCTGACCTTCAAGCCCGATGCCGCCGGGACCTACACGATCAAGGCAGGCATTGAGATCAACGGCACCTTCTCGACGGCACAGATGATCGTCACCGTCGAGGCCGAGGCCACCACGATCAACATCAGCGGCACCGGCACGCTGACCGCAGGCCAGAGTACGACGCTGACAGCTACCGTGGAAAACGGCAGCGGCGACACGCTCTGGGGCTGCGAGGAGACCTCCTGGCGCACAACGGGCACGCAGGTGACCTTCACGGCCAACGAGCCCGGCACCTACCACATCCACGCGGCCAACAACGGTGCGGACAGCGTCTTTGTGCTGACTGTCAGCGCCGCGGCTACGCCGGAACCCACCGCTGCGCCCACGCCGATGCCGGAGCCGACCCCCGCCGATTCCACACCGCAATAAGCATACGAGGTTACGAAGATGGCAATTTATACCTGCGTCCTGCTGGACGTTGACAATACGATTTTGGACTTTGACGCCGCAGAGCGCCAGGCCCTGACCGATATGCTCGCCGAGTACGAGCTGCCCCACGACGAGGCTGCTTATGATACCTACCACAAGGTCAACCGCGAGCTGTGGGACTCGCTGGCCAAAGGCCAGCTGAACAAGCAGAAGCTGTTCCAGATCCGCTTCTCCCGCTTCATGCAGACCATGCAGCTGCCCGACAACGGCAAGAGCAAGGCCATGAATGACCGCTATGAGGAGCTGCTGGCGACCCATGCCGACCTGCTGCCCGGCGCACTGACCGCGCTGGAGGAGCTGAGCGAGGTCGCCACGCTGGCCCTCGTCTCGAACGGTGCCATTGCCGTGCAGGAGTCCCGCATTGCGGCCTCCGGCATCGACAGGTACATGGACGGCATCTATATTTCCGAGAAGGTCGGCGCGGCCAAGCCCAGCGCCAAGCTGTTTGAGCACGCCTTCCGTGACCTCGGCATCACGAACAAGAGCCGTGTGCTGATGGTCGGCGACGATCTGCTGGCAGACATCAAGGGCGGCCTGAACGCCGGTGTGGATACCTGCTGGTTCAACCCCGGCAATCTTGAAAACAAGTCCGGCATCACGCCCAAATATACGGTAAGCTCCTATGAGGAGCTCTACCGCATCGTGATGGAGCCGGAGGAGCTGGAAAATATCGGCGTGCGCAACCGCCGCCACAGCAACGAAGCCCTGCTGTAAGGCAAGGGCGCACTGCCGCTGCCCGTTTGTCAGGCGGCGGCATCATTTTGGAATTGAGGATGTACCGCTATGTTGTTGGAACTTCAAAACTTAGGCAAGAGCTTCGGCGAACACGAGGTACTGCGTGATGTAAATGCAGGTGTCGAGCGCGGGGACCGTATCGGCATCATCGGTGCCAACGGCACCGGCAAGACGACGCTTTTGCGGATCCTCTGCGGCGAGAGCCTGCCCGACGCCGGAGATGCCGCGTTCGGCACCGGCGTGACCACCGGCTACCTTGAGCAGAACGCCCGGCTGGACCCGTCGCTGGACATCTATGCCACAATGCGGCTGGTCTTTACCCCGGCGCTTGACGCCATGCAGGAGATGGACGCGCTGCAAAAGCAGCTGGCCGCAGACCCGCACAATGCGGAACTGACCGAAAAGATCGCCCACTGCACCGCTGTCATCGACGCGATGGACGCTTATAACATGGACACCCAGATCAAAAAGGTGCTCAACGGCATGGGCTTTCCCGCCGACACCTGGACAAAGCTGGCGGGCGTGCTTTCGGGCGGTGAGCAGACCCGGCTGCGTCTGGCACGGCTGCTGCTGGAGCGCCCCGACCTGCTGATCCTGGACGAGCCGACGAACCATCTGGACCTGGAAACGATGGAGTGGCTCGAAAATTATCTGAAAGCCTACCGCGGTGCGGTGCTCGTTGTCAGCCATGACCGCTACTTCCTCGACGCCGTCTGCACCCGCATTTGGGAGCTGCGCGGCAAGAGCATCAAGACCTACCGCGGCAACTACTCGGCCTATCTGCCCCAGCGCGAGGCTGCTGACGAGCGCCAGCAGAAGCTGCATGACGCCGCTGTAGAAAAAGCTGCCAAATTGCAGGACTACGTGGACCGCAATCTTGTGCGCGCTTCCACGACGAAGATGGCCCAGAGCCGCCGCAAGCAGCTGGAAAAGCTCGAGATCGTCGAGGCCCCGACCACCGAGGCGTGGGAGCTGAACTTTCGCTTTGAGTACGACATTGAGCCCTATGACGAGCTGGTCATCATGAAGAATCTGAGCGTCCATATCGGTGAGCGCACCCTCATCGACGCCCTGGACTACGTCGTTCACCGTGGGGACAAGCTCGTCATTGCAGGTCCCAACGGCGCGGGCAAGTCCACGCTTTTGCAGGTGCTGGACGGCAAGCGCCGTCCGTCGGGCGGTATGGTCCGCCTGGGCAGCGGCGCCAAGCCGGGCGTATTCACCCAGCAGCAGGCCCGCCGCGCAGGCCGCGTCATTGATGCCATCTGGAACCAGTACCCGCGCTTTACCGAGCTCGAGGTCCGCAGCCATCTGGCACGCTTCGGCTACCGCGGCGAGGAGGTCTTTAAGGACTGTGCGTCGCTGTCCGGCGGTGAGCTGGCCCGCCTGCGCTTTGCCGAGCTGGCGCTCGAGCGCCCGAACCTGATGTTCCTGGACGAGCCGACAAACCACCTGGACATCTACATGCGCGAGAGCCTGACCCAGGCGCTGGCGGCCTACACCGGCACACTGCTGCTCGTCACCCATGACCGCTACCTGATGCAGACGCTGGGCTGCCCGATCATGTACCTGGAGGACGGCAAAGCGACGTTTTACCCGAACTTTGCCGCCCTGCAAAACCGTGACGCCGGTAAAACCCAGGAGCAGCAAAAGACCGAGGACACTGCCAAAAAGCAGGCATACGGCAAGGAGCAGCGCAAGCGCCGCGCCGAGGTCCGCGCCCGCCTGAAAAAGGTGGAAAGCGAGATCGAGGAGCTGGGTGCGCATATTGTCGAGCTGGAAAATGAGATCAACGACCCCGAGGTCCTGCGCGACCATCTGCTGCTGCGCGACAAATGCGACGAGCTTGACGACACCCGCTTCCACCAGCAGGAGCTCTACGACGAGTGGGAAAAGCTGGCCGAGGAGCAGGAAACCTTTGAAAACGAGGGCGAATGACCTTTTTACCGTTCTGTAACTTGTATTCCTGCCAAAAAGCGCTATACTATAGGTTTAGCAAGCTTACCAGGAAAAAGAGTATAGGAAAGTATGTAAGGCGGGTAGAACACATTGCAGACCACCATTATCGTAGCAACGCATAAACCGTACTGGGTGCCG
>OGZW01001123.1_pt1 | contig 21801 bp, 19 predicted proteins | sample 1577001 | NCBI WGS metagenome assembly OGZW01 (sample SAMEA3541519, study PRJEB24748) | human gut metagenome | biome: human gut; feature: human-associated habitat; material: faeces | place: China | collected 2012 | reverse complement strand
ACTTATTGAGATGGTTTGCAGGAAGCTAAGTAAAAACAAATCGGTTGAGCAGATACCCGGTGCTTTCGGACGCACTTTGCTGTCAGCCGCAATCAGCCCCTTGTCCATCCTTACATCCCCCAGAGTCTCCTGAAGCATCTCCAGAGAAATATAACCCGGACGCAAAACCACCGGCACATCCTCAGTAAAATCAACGATCGTAGACTCAAGACCGATTCCCACCTGGCCTCCGTCAATAATCATCTCAATCGCCTCGCCAAGATCCTCCTCTACATGCTGTGCAGTAGTCGGACTGGGTCTGCCTGAAGTGTTGGCACTGGGTGCTGCCACATAGCCGCCGGCAGCCTTGATCAGCTCCTGTGCAATCCTGTCACTCGGAAACCGGAGAATGAGAAATACTATCTGCGGATGTGGCTCCTGCGCATCGGCATGGGGACTAAAGCCAGTCACGAATCGCGCATGGCCCTGCTGAAAGGCCTAAACGGATGGAGCGCTTTCCGCACAGAAGCGGATGCCAAAGCCCACGCCGAACGGCAGAAGGAACGCCTTTTCGATGGCGCGGGCGGCGGTGAGCGTTTCCCAGTGGTACTGCCGCGCCGCCGTCCACTGGGCGGGCAGGAACATGACCTGCGCTCCGCGCAGCGCCAGCGTGCGCCACAGCTCGGGAAAGCGCACCTCGTAGCAGATGAGAAGGCCGCAGCGCACGCCGTCGAGCGTGAAGGTGACGAGGTGGTCGCCGGGGGTGTAGACCTCGTGCTCGCCCATCGGCGTGAAGGGATGGGTCTTGTCGTATTCGGCAATGCACGCGCCCGCGCGGTCGAAGACGCAGGCGGTGTTGCAGATCTTGCCATTGCGGAGATTCGACACGCTTCCCGCGACGATGTTGACATTCAACTTGCGCGCGAGCGGGGAAAAGCGCGCGCGGACGGCCTTTGCGTCCTCATCGCTCGCCCCGGCAAGGTCGCCCGCGGGCATGAAGCCCGTGTTCCACGTCTCGGGCAGCACGATCACGTCGGGCGCGCTTTCCCGCGCGGCGCGGCGGATGAGTGCCTCGGCGCGGTCAAAGTTTTCTTTTCCTGCGAGCGAGCGCATATTCATCTGGACGACGCTGACTTTCATGGCGGTATCCTCCAAAATGATGTTTTCTCCATTATACGAAAATCTCGGAAACAATGCAATAAACTTCAAACGAGAGGGCGGCTGACACCGCCCTCTCGTTTATAAAAGCGTCGCAGACTTTGCCACCCGCAGGCGGCAAATAAATTCCAATCGTTTTTCGCCGCGGCGTGTACGCGGCGAAAAACACTCTGCACGGAGCGAACGTGCGCGCCTACGGCGCGTGCGCTGAGCGCAGTGAATCTCTGTTCAAAAAACTGACAACGTCAGTTTTTTGAAGTTCTCAATGCGCGGATCGCGTTGAGCACCGCCAGCACCATCACGCCGACATCGGCGAAAATACCCATCCACATATTGGCGACGCCGACGGCGACGAGCAGCAGGCACGCAAGCTTGATGCCGATGGCGAAGACAATGTTTTCATACACGATGCGGATGCACTTGCGCGAGATCTGGATGCCCTTGGCGATCTTCATCGGATCGTCGTCCATGAGCACCACGTCGGCGGCTTCGATGGCGGCGTCGGACCCCATCGCGCCCATCGCGATGCCGATGTCGGCGCGGGAGAGCACGGGCGCGTCGTTGATGCCGTCGCCGACGAAGGCGAGGCAGTCGTCCTTGCCCTTTTCACCCAGCAGGCGCTCGAGGCGCGCGACCTTGTCGCCGGGGAGCAGCTCCGCGTGGACCTCGTCGATGCCCAGCTCCTGCGCCACGTGGTCGGCGACCTTCCGGATATCGCCCGTGAGCATGACGGTCTTGCGCACGCCCGCGCGCTTGAGCGCGGCGATGGCGTCGCGCGCATCGCTCTTGACGACGTCGGAGATGACGATGTGGCCGGCATACGCGCCGTCGACCGCCATGTGGACGATCGTGCCGACGCTGCGGCACTCCTGCCACTTGACGCCGAGCTCCTCCATGAGCTTGCCGTTGCCGGCGGCGACGCTGTGCCCGTCGACCGTTGCGACCACGCCGCGGCCGCTGCGCTCTTCGATGCCTGTCACGCGGGAGCGGTCGAGCGGGATGCCGCAGGCCTTTTGCAGGCTCTTGCTGATCGGGTGCGAGGACGCGCACTCGGCAAGCGCCGCGTATTCAAGCAGCTTGTGGTCCTCCATCGGGCTGTGGTGCACGCCCGTGACCTCGAACACGCCCTGCGTGAGCGTGCCGGTCTTGTCGAAGACGACGACCTTGGTCTTGGACAGGGCCTCGAGATAGTTCGAGCCCTTGATGAGGATGCCCTCGTGTCCTGCGCCGCCGAGACCCGCGAAGAAGCTCAGCGGGATGCTGATGACCAGCGCGCAGGGGCAGGAGATGACAAGGAACGTGAGCGCGCGGTAGACCCACACGCCCCACGCGGCGGGACTGCCCATCAAAAGGTTGACGAGCGGCGGCAGAATGGCCAGCGCCAGCGCGCTGTAGCACACGGCGGGGGTGTAAACGCGGGCAAAACGGGAGATGAACGCCTCGGAGCGGGACTTGTGCGAGCTGGAGTTTTCCATCAGCTCCAAAATCTTGGACACCGTAGACTCGCCGAAGGCCTTCGTTGTCTTGACCTTCAAAACGCCCGTCATGTTGATGCAGCCGCTGATGACCTCGTCGCCGGTCATCACGTCGCGCGGCAGGCTCTCGCCCGTCAGCGCCGCGGTGTTGAGCGTAGACGAGCCGTCGACGATCTCGCCGTCGATGGGGATCTTTTCACCGGGCTGCACGACGATGACCGTGCCGACAGCCACGTCGTCGGGATCGACCTGCTCGAGCTTGCCGCCACGCTCGATGTTGGCGTAGTCGGGGCGAATGTCCATCAGCGCCGTGATGTTGCGGCGGGACTTGCCGACGGCGTAGCTCTGGAACAGCTCGCCGATCTGGTAGAAGAGCATGACCGCCACGGCCTCGTCATAGTCGCCGCTCTTTTCATAGACGGCGAGCGCGATGGCGCCGATCGTGGCGATTGCCATCAGGAAGTTCTCGTCGAACACCTGATGGTTGCAGATGCCCTTCCATGCCTTGCGCAGGATGTCGTAGCCGATGGTGACATAGGCGGCAAGATACAGAACGGTGGAAACGGGCATCGGCAGCGGCGCGAGCTTTGCGATGAGGAACAGCGCCGCCGCGATGAGGATGCGGCAGAGCATCTTCTTTTGCTTTTTCGTCATGGGAATGACCTCCTTTTTCGGGGGATGATTCGGAAATTGCCCTAAGAAAGCGCCCCGGCGCGTTCGTCCGGGGCGAAGAGGGGGAGACGCTCTTACAGATAGATCTCGCAGTCGTCCTCGACCTTTTTGCAGTTTTTGAGGACGGCCTTCATCACGCTCTTGGGGTCCTGACCCTCGGCAAACTCGACGGTCATCTTCTGGGTCATGAAGTTCACGACGGCGTCGTGAACGCCCTCGGCCTTTTTGGCGGCTTCTTCCATGAGGTTCGCGCAGTTGGCGCAGTCGACTTCGATCTGATAGGTCTTTTTCATGGTATGTTCTCCTTTTCGGCACAAAATATTTAACGATTAAGTGCTTGTTTAATCTTGATGACCGTACTATACTGTCAGCAAAGGCAAAAGTCAAGGCCCCTGCGCGCGTCTCTTCCGTTCGGGCGAAACAAACTTCCAAACGGGATACGGACGCGCCCGTGGGGATGAAAAAGAAAGGCGGAACAAGGATGAGCGAAGTGAAGCTTCCCCATGACCACAGCGACGAGGGCGCGATGCGGGAGTTACAGGAATCGGTGGAGACGATCGGCAGCTTTCAGACCGTGGCGGACGTATTCAAGCAGCTCTCCGACAGCAGCCGCGTGCGCATTTTCTGGCTGCTGTGCCACTGCGAGGAGTGCGTGATCGACCTCTCCGCGCTGGTGGGGATGAGCTCGCCCGCGGTGTCGCACCACCTGCGGCAGCTGCGCGAGAGCGGGCTGCTCGTCTCGCGCCGCGTGGGGAAGGAGGTCTACTACCGCGCCGCGGAAAACGAGCAGGCGCAGCTGCTGCACCGCATGATCGAGCGCACGATGGAAATTTCGTGTCCCGAGGAGGAGAGTAAGGCCGCTGCCGCCGCGCCGCATCTGCCCCCGCTCGATGCCGAGGTATATGAGGGCGGCGGCACAAGTGAGCAGATCGAGACCATCCACGCCGTGCACGACTATCTGACGTGCCATCTCGACAGCCGCACGACGATCGACGAGCTGTCCAGGCGCTTTTTGATGAATCCCTCGACGATGAAGGCGCTGTTCAAGTCCGTCTACGGCAGCTCGCTCGCCTCGCATATCCGCGAGCACCGGATGCAGCACGCGGCAAAGCTGCTGCTCGAGGGCGACGAGAACGTCGCGCAGGTCGCGCGCGCCGTCGGCTACGAGAGCCAGAGCAAGTTTTCCACCGAATTCCACAAGGCCTTCGGCGTCCTGCCGACGGAGTACCGGAGATCGCAGAAAAAGTAGTTAGATAAGCGCGAACGTCCCTGCTTCCCACGGTGTTTCGCGGAAGCCGATGCGCCAGTCGACATGGTCGACAGGCGCAAAATGCAGCGACGAGCACGCGGTGTGGAGCTTCCCCTGCGCCGCTTCGCCCGCGACGATGGCGACCGGCCCGTCCGCGCCGCCGATGATGCCGACGCAGAAGTCGTTCTGCGCCTCGGGCGCAAAGGAAGCGGTCTCACGTCTGACCTGACGCGGGCGGTCGCTCTCGGCGCAGTCCTCGACGAAAATCGAGTTTTCCGGCGGCTCGGGCGTGAGCGTAAAGCTGATGGCCGTGAAGTGCGTCGGATAGTCGAACCGCGGGTCGAGATTCATCCGCTCGCGCGGCAGCTCCTGCGGCTCGACCTCCTGTACGGCGAGCGTATACTCTGTGCCGCGGTAGGAGAAGGCGAACGTGTCGCCCGCCCTGTCCGCGCGGAAGAGTGCCCCGGGGACGCGCACCTCATCCGCCGTCATCGTGACGGCGAGTGATTTGAGCTTCGGCGCGCGCTTCGTGACGAACGGGAACGCCGCGCGGCGGATGCTCCAGCCATACGCGCGGTCAAGGCCGTAGTGCGCCATGGCTGCCTCCGCGTCGACGCAGAAGCCGGGCTGCTCCGGCAGGAAAATGACGCTGCAGCCGTGGCTCGTGCGGAGCTTCGCACCGTTCAAGGTGAGGCTGGGGGTAAAACCGAGGCTGAGCGGGTGCTCGCGCTCCATCTGTTCGCGTTCGTCGCGCGAGAAGTCGATGGACTCGTCGCTTTCGGGATCGATCCCCCACTTTTCCATGAAGCCGCGCAGCGCGGAAGCCTCCGTGCGCATACAGAAGTCGATGACGATGCCCTTGGCACAGAGATAGACCGACGGCACGAACCAGTCGCGCCCCGCCCACGAAAACCACTTTTGTACAGGCACTTCCCTGCCCGCGCGCTCGCGCCCGTGGTGGCCCCAAAAGCTGCCGTCAAAATAGACCTTCCAGTCCTCTTTCTGTTCGGGCGCGTCGGGATTCATTTCGGGGTCATAAAAGTCCTCGGTGAATTTGAGCTTGCTGAGATCGAACTCCGCTTGCAGCTTGCGCAGGTATTGCCACGGCCGCTCCATCGGCGTGAGGGAAAAGACTGTGGTGATCTGCGAGAGCACCGCCTTCTGCTCGTCCGTCGGCGGATTCTCGGCAAGGAAGGAGTCGAATTGCGCCTCGTCCCACTGCCACGCCTGCTCGAGCGCCGCACTGTCGCCGGCCGCGAGCAGCAGGCGCAGAAAATCGCTGAAATCGCGCGCGATGACGTGCACGCAGTCCCTGCCGCCGTTCATCGGGCTCACGGCGAAGACCGTTTCGCCAAAACCGCGGACAAAGCAGAAGTGGATGCCGTCCACGCCCGCCCAGCCGAAGATGGAAGCGCCCTTGGGCGTGCAGAAATAGGGACCGTTGTCCTCCTGCCGCATCACGCTGAGGGGCGATAAGTCGATATTTTTGCGCAGAAATTTCTGATAAAACGCCGCCATGGAAAGCCCTCCTTTGGAGTTCAGGTTTTCCATAGCATACCATATGGGTGCGGAAAAGTCACCGGAATTGTGAAAGCTGTGGATTTTTCGCGCCGGAAGCCGCGCTGCGGCCTTGCCACGCTCTCGCGAACATGATATACTATATTGCTAAACTATCGAGATTCGGGAGGAAACATCCCTTGGAACGCAAAGAAGTCATCGTCAGCGAGCAGGAGCTTGCAAGACAGAAGGAATTTACGCGCAAGATGCGCGAGATGAACGACCGCCGCACCCGCACGCCGCTCGCGCTGGTCGACACGTTCGGCTGCCAGCAGAACGTGGCCGACGGCGAGGTGCTCATGGGTATGCTGCGCGAGATGGGCTACGAGCTCACGCGCGATGAAAATCAGGCCGACGTCATCCTGCTCAACACCTGCGCCATCCGCGAGCACGCGGAAAAGCGCGTTTACGGCCACCTCGGCCGTCTCAGCCACACGAAGGCCAATAAGCCCGACCAGATCATCTGTCTCTGCGGTTGCATGGCGCAGCAGCAGGTCGTGGCCGACAAGGTGAAAAATTCCTACCACCACGTCGATCTCGTGCTCGGCCCCCAGGCCGAGTGGCGCCTCCCCGAGCTGCTGCACGAGGTGTACACGAAGAATAAGCGCGTTTTCTCCATCGAGGACGAGCACGGCCGCATCGCCGAGGACCTTCCCATCGTGCGCGAGGGCGGCGTGCGCGCGTGGGTGAGCATCATGTACGGGTGCAATAACTTCTGCTCGTACTGCATCGTGCCCTACGTCCGCGGCCGCGAGCGCAGCCGCGAGCCGGAGAAGATCATCGAAGAGTGCCGCGGCCTCATCGCCGAGGGCTACAAGGAGATCACCCTCCTCGGCCAGAACGTGAACAGCTACGGCAAGGACTTGGGCACCGATTACGACTTTGCAGACCTGCTCGCCGCCATCAACGCCATTCCCGGCGACTATTGGCTCCGTTTTATGTCGAGCCAGCCGAAGGACGCGACCAACAGACTTTTCGACACGATGGCACGCTGCGAGCACGTTGCAAAGCAGCTCCACCTCCCCGTTCAGTCCGGGTGCGACCGCGTTCTGAAAGCGATGAACCGCCCCTATACGCGCGCAAAGTACGAGGAAATGATCGCCTACGCGCGAAGCGTCATGCCAAGCATGGTGCTCACGAGCGACGTCATCATCGGCTTCCCGGGAGAGACCGAGGACGAAGCGATGCAGACGGTCGATCTTGTAGAAAAGACGCAGTTCGACGCGCTCTTCACCTTCATCTTCTCCCCGCGTCCCGGCACGCCGGCGGCGAAGATGGACGACCCCGTCTCGCGCGAGGAAAAGCAGGTCTGGTTTGAAAAGCTCGTCGACGCGCAGAACGCCATCAGCGCGAAAAAGCACGCGGCCTACATCGGCAGGACGGTCAAGGTGCTGGTCGACGGCGAGAGCGACGACGAGGCCTTCCCCCTCGCCGCGCGCACGGAGGGCAACCGTCTTGTGCGCATGAAGGGCGAAAGAGCCCTCATCGGCACATTTGCCAAAGCGAAGATCACCGACAGCAACACCTGGGCGCTCTACGGCGAAGCGGTAGAGGAATAAAGAAAAGGGGGCTTTTTGATGAAAGTCGTCATTTTGATGGAAAACAGCAGCTGCAGAGACACCGTCGCCTGCGCGCACGGCCTGTCGATGTATATTGAGACCGACAAGCACAAAATTCTTTTCGACATGGGACCCGACGCGCAGTTTATCGACAATGCCAAGGCGCTCGGCGTTGACCTGACGCAGGTCGACATCGCCTTTTTGTCCCACGCGCACAACGACCACTGCGGCGGCCTCGAAGCGTTCTTGAAGCTGAACGACTGCGCCAAGGTCTATATGCAGAAGGCCGTCTGGGGCCAGTACTACGTCGTCACGCCCAGCAAGTGCGCCTACATCGGCATGGACGCGGTGCTCAGGAATTACGAGGACCGCTTCGTTCTCTGCGATGGCGTGCAGAAGCTCGACGATGAGCTGACGGTCTTTTCCGCCGTCCCCGGCCGCGAGCTCTGGAGCGGCGCGAACAACACGCTGCGCGAAAAGATCGGTGAGGACTATCCGCGTGATGCTTTCCGCCACGAGCAGGACTTACTCGTCACGGAAAACGGCAGGACCGCCCTCTTCGCGGGCTGCGCGCACTGCGGCATCGTGAATATCCTGAAAAGCGCCGAGGACGTGCTCGGCAGAGCGCCCGACGCGGTGTTTGCGGGCTTCCACCTCTATAACCCCTCGCTCGGCAAGAGCGAGCCGGACGAGCTGGTCGACGCCGTGGGCGAAAGGCTGCGCGGCGACAAGGTCGCGCACTACTTCACGGGCCACTGCACGGGAAAAGAAGCCTACGCGCGATTGAAAGCAAAGCTTGGCGAGCGCCTCGGCGAAATGCCCGCGGGTTCCGACTTTACCGTGTAAATTTCAGATTTTAGAGAGAAAGAAAGCGAGGACGAATCATGGCCGAGATCACGCCGATGATGAAGCAGTATTTGGAGATCAAGGAACAGAATAAGGATTCGATCCTCTTTTTCCGCTTGGGCGACTTCTATGAGATGTTCAACGAGGACGCCCAGCTCGCCTCGCGCGAGCTGGACCTCACGCTGACGACCCGCGACCGCGGCAAGGCGGCGGAGGATCAGACGCCGATGTGCGGCATCCCCTACCATTCGAGCGACGCTTACATCGCCCGTCTCATCGCCAAGGGCTACAAGGTTGCCATCTGCGAGCAGACCGAGGACCCTGCGCTTGCCAAGGGCCTTGTCAAGCGCGACATCATCCGCGTCATCACGCCCGGCACGGTCATCGACAGCGCCTGCCTTGACGACCGGCGCGGCAACTTCCTCTGCGGTCTCTTTCTGGATGAGCAGAACGCAGGCGCGGCCTTTTGCGACATGACGACCGGCCATGCGCACGTGACGGCGTTTTCCGGCGATGACCGCTTAGAGCACCTTGAAAACGAGCTTTCGCGCTTTGCCCCCGCCGAGGCGGTGCTGAGTGCGCTCGCCTACGAAAACGAGGAGCTCGTGTCGTATCTGCGCGACAGGCTCTCCTGCACCGTCGAGCGCGGGGAAAGCCGCTTTGAGCTCAAAGCGTGCGAAAAAGCCATCCGCGCGCAGTTTGGCGAGGAGCGCTTTGCAAGCCTTCCGCGCAACAACCCGGCCGCGTCGCTCGCGCTGGGCGCACTGCTCTCGTACCTGCACGAGACGCAGAAAACCGACCTTTCCTACATCAAGGATTTAGAATACTACGAGCAGGGGCGCTTCATGGAGCTGGACCTTTCCGCGCGCCGCAACCTCGAGCTGACCGAGACCATCCGCGCCAAGGAAAAGCGCGGGAGCCTCCTCTGGGTGCTCGACAAGACGAAGACCGCCATGGGCGCGCGCAATCTGCGCGCGTGGCTGACGCGCCCGCTGCGCGATGTTGCGGCCATCGAGCGCCGCCTCGGCGCGGTCGAGGCGATGACGAAGAACACCGTCGCGCGCGAAGAGTTGATTCTATCGCTCTCCGGCATCAGCGACATGGAGCGTCTCATCGGCCGCATCGCCTACGGCACGGCGGGCGGGCGCGATTTTGCCTCGCTGCGCAGCTCCATCGAAAGGATCACCGAGGTCAAATCCCAGCTTGCGGCGTTTCCGACCGGCAGGCTGCACGAGCTCGACGGCGAGCTGGACGAGCTTTCCGACGTTGCGCAGCGCATCCGCGAAACGCTCATCGACGAGCCGCCGTTTTCCGTGCGTGAGGGCGGCTTCATCCGCCCGGGCTACAACGCCGAGGTCGACCGCCTGCACGAGATTTTGTCGGGCGGCAAGGGGCTTCTCGCCGACATCGAGACGCGCGAGAAGGAAAAGACCGGCATCCGCACGCTGAAGATCGGCTACAACAAGGTTTTCGGCTACTATATCGAGGTCTCGAATTCCTTCAAGGACCTCGTGCCCGACACGTACATCCGCAAGCAGACGCTCGTGAACGGCGAGCGCTACATCACCGAGGAGCTTAAAAATCTCGAGCAGGAGATCCTGACCGCGGGCGACCGCGACAAGGCGCTCGAATTCGAGCTCTTCTCCGCCCTGCGCGACGAGGTGACTGCCGAGAGCGTGCGCATCCAGCGCGCGGCGGGGCTCATCGCCGAGCTTGATACGCTCTGCTCGCTTGCGTCCGTCGCGGTGAACAACAACTACTGCCGCCCGAGCGTGGACGACGGCGGCGTCATCGAAATTCACGACGGCCGCCACCCGGTCGTCGAGTGCGTGCTCAAGGACGCGCTCTTCGTCCCGAACGACACCTACATGGGCGAGCGCGAGGATCGCGCCGCCATCATCACCGGCCCCAATATGGCCGGTAAATCCACCTATATGCGTCAGGTCGCGCTCATCACGCTCATGGCGCAGGTCGGCTCGTTCGTGCCCGCAAGGAGCGCGCGCATCGGCATTGTCGACCGCATCTTCACGCGCATCGGCGCGAGCGACGACCTCGCCGGCGGCCAGTCGACCTTCATGGTCGAAATGACCGAGGTGAGCGAGATATTGCATCAGGCAACGCCACGCTCGCTGCTCATTCTCGACGAGATCGGCCGCGGCACGTCGACCTTCGACGGCATGAGCATCGCCCGCGCGGTGCTCGAGTTCTGCGCCGACCCCAAAAAGCTTGGTGCGAAGACGCTCTTCGCCACGCACTACCACGAGCTCACCGAGCTTGAGGGCGTGCTCCCCGGCGTGAAGAACTACAGCATTTCCATCAAAAAGCGCGGCGACGAGCTCATCTTCCTGCGCAAGATCATCCCCGGCGGCGCCGACCGCAGCTACGGCATCGAGGTGGCAAAGCTGGCGGGCCTGCCGAGCGAGGTCGTGCGGCGCGCGAACGTCATCTTGAAAGAGCTGGAGCAGGGCGGAGCGTATCAGGCAAAGCCGCGCGAGGAGACCGAGCAGGTCAGTCTCGACGCGATCGGCGAGGCGGAGGTGCTTGCCGCCATCCGCCGCGCGCAGCCCGACACGATGTCCCCCATCGAGGCGATGCAGCTTTTGTACGAGCTGAAGCAGAAGCTTTCGTAATTTTCCCGAAAAAGAGGTTTCCCCATGGCAAAAAAGAAAACCGCCTCCGGCGGTATGAACCGCACCGAGCGCGTCGCCGGAACGATCTTCTTCCTTGTTTATCTTCTGGTGATGCCGCTGCTGGCAACAAGAATATTCGATCTTTTGGAGGTCGTGCTCGACACCGCCATCGGCGATTCGCTGCGCAATGTGCTCTATTACTACACGCTCTTCGCCGTCACGGTGCTGCTGTTCCACTCGTATCTGGCGCACACGTCCGGCAGGTTTTTAGACAACCTGAACCGCTCGCTCGCGACGATGCTGCTCGGCCTTCTCGTCTTTTACGGCGCGAACGAGCTTTTATACCGCGTGTGCAATGTGCTGTTCAACAGCCGCACAAACTTAAATGATATGACCATCGCCGCGCAGGTGGCCTCCGCTCCGCGCATGACGGTGCTGATCGTTGTGCTGCTTGCGCCGTTTGTGGAGGAGGTGCTCTTCCGCGGCCTTGTGTTCGGCTGCCTGAAAGAGCACAGCCGCATGTTCGCCTATGTCCTCTCCTGCGCGCTGTTCGCGCTGCTGCACGTGTGGAATGCGGCGGTCTCCAACTGGGATTTGGGCTATCTCATTCTGGCGCTGCAATATCTCGTCCCCGGCCTTGTGTTTGCCTGGGCGTATGAGCATTCGGGCACGCTGTGGACGTCGATTTTGCTCCACGCGCTCGTCAATGCCCTTTCCCTTCTCACCATCGCTTCCTGAAAGGAGAAACGCAATGCCCCATATTCAGCAATTATCGCCGCACGTCGCCGACCTCATCGCCGCGGGCGAGGTGGTCGAGCGCCCTGCGAGCGTTGTCAAGGAGCTGCTGGAAAACGCCATCGACGCCGGTGCGCAGGCCGTGACGGTGGAGATGAAAAACGGCGGCATGACCTATCTTCGCGTCAGCGACGACGGCTGCGGCATCGCGCCGAGCGAGCTGCCGACGGCCTTTCTGCGCCACGCGACGAGCAAGCTGCGCACGGCGGAGGACTTATCTGCCATCGGCACGCTGGGCTTTCGCGGCGAGGCGCTTGCGGCGATCTCCAGCGTGTCGCGGCTCGATATTTTCTCGCGTGAGCGCGGCGCGCTCAGCGGAGCAAAGCTCCACTTAGAGGGCGGTGTCCCCGGCACGGTCGAGGACGCGGGCTGCCCCGAGGGGACGAGCATCATCGTGCGCGACCTCTTTTACAACACGCCCGCGCGATTGAAGTTCATGAAGCGCGACAGCGCGGAGGCCACGGCCATCGCAGGCCTTGTCGGTCATCTGGCGCTCTCGCATCCGGAGGTGTCGTTCAAGCTCATCAAGGACGGCACGCAGACGCTTTTGACCCCCGGCGACGGCGCGCTGCGCTCCGCCATCTACGCCTCCCTCGGGCGTGAGTTCACGCTCTCGCTCCTTGAGGTCAGGGGTACGGACGGCGACATGGGCGTCACGGGCTTTGTGACGTCGCCCCTTGCCTCGCGCGGCACGCGGGGAATGCAGACATTTTTTGTCAACGGGCGGCTCGTAAAATCCCAGCTGCTCACCGCCGCGCTCGAAGAAGCCTACGCCAACCGCATGATGAAGGGCAAGTTCCCCGGCTGCGTGCTGCTCGTCGAGCTGCCGCACGACATGGTGGACGTGAACGTCCACCCGGCGAAGACCATCGTGAAGTTCGTGGGCGAAAAGCGCATTTTCGATCTTGTTTACCACGCGGTCATGGCCGCGCTCGATCAGAAGGAGCAGGCCGAGCGCCCGCAGCCGAAGCCTGCCTCGCAGGTGCAGAATCCGCGCGGCGACTTCTTCGCCAATATGACATCTCAGCAGTACCGCGAGAGCCGGAAGGCGGCGGAAGCGCCGCTCGGCTCCGCCGCGCCGGTGCGTCCTGCTCCCCCGCCGCAGAGCGCAGCGACAAAGGCCGCGCCGTCCCCTGCCGCACAGTGGCAGACGAAGGTGCCCGCCATCGACACGCAGAGCGGCGGCAGGTCGGCGCTTTCCGACTATGTGCGCCGCGAGACGCCGGCTGCTGCGCCGGTTTCCGCGCCGCAGGCTGTGGAAAAGTCTGTCCATTCTGTGGAAAACTGTGACGGCGGGGCAGTCACGCTGCCGATGCCGGCAGAAGCGGCGCGCCCCGTCGTGACCGCGCCGGTCACCGGACCGGCGGCGAGCGCGGCCGAGCCCGCGCAGGAGGCATCCGCCGTCCCCGCGTTCGCACCCGCAGGGGAGAAAACGTCCGAGCCCGAGCAGACGACGTTCGTTCCCCCGGCCGCCGCGCCGTGGCGCATTGCGGGCGAGGTGCTCGACACCTATATCGTCTGCGAGGACGAGGACAAAAACGTCTGGCTCATCGACAAGCACGCCGCGCACGAGCGCGTGAATTTCGACCGGCTCAAGGCCAATCAGGAGCCGCTGATGTGCCAGACGCTGCTTGCGCCCCTTGTGGCGGAGTTCGCCGCCGAGGAATACAGCGCGCTTGCGGCAAATTTGGCGCTTTTGCGCGAGTTTGGCTTTGAGTGCGAGGAATTCGGCGGCGGGAGCCTCATCCTGCGCGCCATCCCCGCCGATATCGACAGCGGCGACGCCGTTCCCGCGCTCGAAGAGCTCGCCGACAAGCTCGTCACCGCGCACACGGCCGACCCTGCCGCCGCGCGCGACGCGCTGCTGCACACGATGGCCTGCAAAGCGGCCATCAAGGGTGGATGGAAGAGCGACCTTTCCGAGCTGCGCGTGCTCGTCGACAAGGTGCAGAGCGGCGAGGTGCAGTTCTGCCCGCACGGACGGCCCGTGAAAGCCAAGCTCACGAAGTACGAGCTCGAAAAAATGTTCAAGCGCGCGTGAGCGCAGGAGGGAGAAGATGAAACTCGTATGCGTCGTCGGCCCGACGGGCTGCGGCAAAACGTGGCTCGGCGTCGAACTTGCGAAAATGCTCGGCGGCGAGGTCGTCTCCTGCGACTCGATGCAGATCTACCGCGGCATGGTCATCGGCACCGCCGCGCCGACGGAGGAGGAGACGCAGGGCGTCCCCCACCACATGGTCGGCGTAGCCGACCCCAATGAAAACTACTCCGTCGCCCGCTATGTCGAAGATGCGTCGGAATGCGTGGACGATATCCTTGCGCGCGGCGGGCAGCCCGTCATCGTCGGCGGCACGGGGCTATACTTGAATGCCTTGCTCGCGGGCCACGGCTTTGCCGGCGGCGACAAGGACGGAAAATGCCGCGCGGAGCTGGAAGCGCGCTGGGAGCGCGAGGGCGGCGAGGCAATGCTGGAAGAACTCCGGCGCATCGACCCCGAGACCGCCGAAAACCTGCACGGAAACGACAAAAAGCGCATCCTCCGCGCGCTCGAGGTCTGGTATGAGACCGGCAGGACCATGGCGCAGCACAACGCAGAGACAAAATCGATCCCCCCGCGCTACGAGTCCGTGCGCATCGGCCTTGCCTACGAGGACCGGGACGAGATGAAGCGCGCCATCGACCTGCGCGTTGACAAAATGGTCGAAGCGGGGCTGTTCGACGAGGTGCGCGCGCTGCTCGATTCCGGCCTTTCGCGCGACGTGACGGCTATGCAGGCCATCGGGTATAAGGAGGCGCTTTCGTATCTGGACGGAAGGGCCGCGCGCGAGGAAGCCATCGAAGAGATCAAGCTCCGCTCGCGCCAGTACGCCAAGCGCCAGCTTACCTGGCTGCGGCGCGACCCCAGCATCCACTGGTTTTATTGGAAAAAAACGAGGATTCTCCCCGATTGCCTCGCTTTTTCGACAGAAATTCTCCATACCTATGGCGTATCCTGACTTTAACGCGGACAAGCCGTCCGCAAAAAAGAAAGGAAGGAAAAGCCATGAAAAAAATTGCAAATCTTCAGGACCTGTTTCTCCTCTCCGCCCGCCGCGCCCGTATGCCGGTGACTGTCTTTCTCGTCAACGGCTTTCAGATGCGGGGCATCGTGACCGGTTTCGACAGCTTTGTCGTCATCTTAGAGAGCGACGGCAAGCAGCAGATGCTCTACAAGCACGCGATCTCAACGATCGTGCCGGTGAGTCCCATGGATCTGCGCGCTGCGGATGAGCAGGAGGAAACGGCCCTGTAACGGGAGACGTTTCATGAGATCTACATCCCTTTCCACAAAGCTCATCACGGTATTGCTGCTGCTCGCGGTCATCGCGTACTTCGGCGTGCAGGGCTACCGATACTTAGTCGACCCCGAGACGACGACGCTCGTTTACCGCTATCACAGCGAGGAGTCGATCGCCCTGCGGGGCTACGTTGTGCGCGACGAGCAGGTCGTGGACTGCGCGGAGACGCTCATCGAGCTGACGCACGCCGAGGGAACCCGCGTGGGCCTTGGCGACACGGTCGCGACCGTGTACCGCTCGGCGGAGGCGCTTCAGGCCACGCAGGAGCTTGAATCGCTGCGCGCGCAGAAAGAGCAGCTCGAATACGCCCGGAGCGCCTCGAGCGACGCCGAGACCGCGCTGCGCCTGGATACCGACATCCGCGATCAGATCATTGCCGTGCGCGCGGCATACGAGTCCGGCAGCTACAGCGCGCTCGATTCGCTCGCGGACGAGCTCAAAACGACGGTCCTGCGGCGCGAATACGCCTACAACGGCAGCGAGGACCTGACGGCCCGGCTCGACGAGCTGAACGCGCAGATCAGCGCGCTCTCCGGCGCGGCGAGCGGCGGCACGACGCGCATCACCGCGCCGGTCTCGGGCACCTACAGCGCCGTGGCCGACGGGTACGAGAGCGTGCTGACGCCCGAGAGCCTGAGCACCATGACGCCCTCGCAGCTCTCTTCCGTCACGCCGCAGAGCGTTTCCACCACGGTGGGCAAGCTCATCCGGGGCAGCACGTGGTACTTTGCCGCGAGCGTGAGCGCGTCCGACGCCGAGGGGCTGAAGGTCGGCAGCAGGCTGACGCTGCGCATGGCCTCGGGCGTCGACTTTGACCTGCCGGTGACGCTCTCGCGCGTGAGCGACGAGGAAAACGGCAGGTGCCTCATCGTGGTGCAGAGCAACCGGTACCTGTCCTACATGACGCTGCTGCGCGAGCAGAACGCGGAGCTCATCCTGAACGAGTACGACGGGCTGCGCGTGCCGAAAAACGCGCTGCGCGTGGATGAAAACGGCGTGTCGGGCGTTTATTGCCTTGTCGGGCGCGTGGCGTACTTCAAGCCCGTGCGCATCGTCTATCAGGGCAGTGATTACTGCCTTGTGGAGCCCGGTGAGATCGAGGCCGCCACGGAAAGCCAACAGTCCCTTTACACCCTGCGTCCCAATGACGAGGTCATTGTCTCGGCGGGTGAGCTATATAACGGAAAGGTTGTAGATTAGAAATGAGCATTGCTGAAAACATCGCGCGCGTGCGCGCAAACATTGCCGCTGCCGCCAAGGAAGCCGGCCGCGACGCAGGTGAGATCACCCTTGTCGGCGCAAGCAAGATGAACGACGCCGACGCCTGCCGTCAGGCCATTGCCGCGGGCATCGACGCGCTGGGCGAGAACCGCGAGCAGGAGATGACGAAAAAGCTCGCGGAGAACGCCTATGACGGTGCGCCCCTGCACTTTATCGGCCATCTTCAGCGCAACAAGGTGAAAAACGTCGTCGGCAAGGTCGCGCTGCTCGAATCCGTCAGCTCGCTGGAGCTGCTCGCGGCGGTCAACAAGCAGGCCGAGAAGCTCCAGATCGTGCAGGATATCCTGCTGGAGGTGAATATCGGCGGCGAGGAGGCCAAGAGCGGCTTCGCCCCGGAGAGCCTCGAGCAGGCGGCAGAGGAGGCCAAAAAGTGCGCAAATGTCCGCGTGCGCGGCCTGATGTGCATCCCGCCGGTCGCCGAGGGCGAGCACGGCAGCCTGCCCTACTTTGAAAAAGTTCATGCACTTTTTGTTGACATCAATGCAAAGTTGTATGATAATACACTTGATATACTGTCAATGGGCATGAGCGGCGACTACGAGGACGCGGTGCGCGCGGGCGCAACGATGGTGCGCGTGGGCACGGCGATCTTCGGCGCACGCAACTACATGATTTGATCGAGGAGGTCTTGATACCATGGGTATTTTGGATGATCTGAAGAAGTGGGCTCACCCCTACGAGGATGAGGACGAGGAATATGAAGATGATTTCCCCGATCTGAGAGACCGCGGCGACACGGGCGCCTTTGCCGACCGCCGCAGCCTTGACCGCAAGGCGGAGGACCGCCGCAACAAGGTCGTCAACATCAACGCGACCACGCAGCTCAAGGTCGTGCTCGTCAAGCCCGAGCGCTTTGAGAACGCCAGCGAGATCGCCGACCACCTGAAGGAAAAGCGCACGGTGGTCATCAACCTCGAATCCACGAACAAGGACATTGCCCGCCGCCTGATCGACTTCCTCTCCGGCGTGGCTTACGCGGGCGAGGGCAAGATCAAGAAGGTCGCGGCCAACACGTACATCATCACGCCCTACCATGTGGATATCATGGGCGATCTGATCGACGAGCTGGAAAACAACGGCCTGTACCTGTAAAGAAACGGAGGGTGGGATACGATGCTGACACCGCAGGAAGTTTCCGGCCGCGCATTCAGCAAGGCGGCCTTCGGCGGCTATAATATGGCGATGGTCGACGAGTTTCTCGATGAACTGACCGACGACTACACCGCACTTTACAAAGAAAATGCCGCACTCAAGGCAAAACTCAAGGTGCTGGTGGACAAGGTGGAGGAATACCGCGCGACGGAGGACTCCATGCGCGCCGCGCTCCTGACTGCCCAGCGCATGGCCAACACTATGGTCGAGGAGGCCGAGGAGAAGAAAAAGACCATGCTCGCCGGCGCGGAGGACGAAGCCCGCGCCAAGATCGGCGCGCTGCAAAGCGACGTTGAGCTTGAGCAGCGCCGCCTGAACGCGGCCAAGGCTGCCACGGCGGACTTTTTGCAAAAGACGCGCGAGCTTGCGCAGGCGCAGCTTGCACTCATTGAGCGCGCGCCCGACCTGACGCCCGAGGAGATCGCGGGCGGCGAAAAGACCGAGCAGAAGGCCGAGGCCGACGTGAACGCCATCGAGGAGAATATCCTCGCCTCGTTCCGCGCCGACAAGGAGCAGGACGCTCCTGCGGCGGAGGACGCTGCCCCTGCCGCGCCGGAAGCCGAGAGCGCGCCGCAGGCGGAGGAGGAAAAGCCCGAGCCGCTCGAGCCGGACGACAGCCCGTTCGTGGAAACGGCGAGCCACGCCATCCGCCTGGACGATCTCAAGTTCGGCCGCAACTATCACGGAGAAGAGTAACAGCAAGAAGGGCGGTTTTGGCCGGCTCCACATAAGAAAACATGCGCCGCAAAAGGCAAATTTTGCACGGATTCCTTCGTTGCGCCGTCTTGCCATGCGTCAGCATGCCTGCGCCGCCGCGCCTCGGCTCCGCACAAAATTTGCTCTTTTTCGGTGCAAAGCAGTTTTGCCAATGAATTTTTGAGATGAAATCGGCCGAAAAAATCCCCCCATACTGGCGTATGGAGAGATTTTTTCGGTCGTATTTCAACTAAAAAGGCGCAGGCAAAACCGCATGTTTTCTTATGCGGAGCCGGCCTTGGCCGCCCTTTTATTTTTTCTTTGGCCGCAGCGCGGCGAAAAGGAGACGACATGAACAAAAAGCCCATCATCGCCTTTCTCTACGATTTTGACAAGACCCTCTGCACCACCGATATGCAGGACTACAGCTTTATCCCCGCCCTCGGCTACACGCCGGGCGAGTTCTGGAGCATCGCCAACCGCTTTGGCTACGAAAACCATATGGACGGCCTGCTCGCCTATATGTACACGATGATCGAGGAATGCCGCAAAAAGGGCATTCGGCTGGACCGCGACTACCTCGTCTCCTGCGGGCACGCGATCGAGCTGTTTCCCGGCGTGCAGGAGTGGTTTTCGCGCATCAACGCCTTCGGCGAGACGCTGGGGGTGGAGATCGAGCACTACGTGCTCTCCTCCGGCCTGCGCGAGATCATCGAGGGCAGCGGCGTGAGCCATGAGTTCAAGGAGATCTACGCCTGCGAGTTTTTCTACAACGAAGAGGGGCTCGCCTCATGGCCGAAGCTCGACGTCAACTTTACGAACAAGACCCAGTTCGTCTACCGCATCAATAAGGGCATTCTGGATGTCGCCAAGGATAAGGAGCTCAACGCCTCAATGCCCGACGACTCCAAGCGCATCCCGTTCACGAACATGATCTACATCGGCGACGGCCTTTCCGACGTGCCGTGCATGAAGATGATGCGCGCCTACGGCGGGCAGGCCGTGGCCGTCTATCAGGACAGCAACCGCGCGGGCGTGGAGGATCTGCTTGCCAAGGGGCGCGTGGACTTCATCTTCCCTGCCGATTACCGCGACGGGACGCTCTTTGACACGACGATGAAGAACATCGTGCGCAAAATGACCATCGCGGACGCGCTGATGGAGGAAAACCAGCAGCAGCTCCGCTCGCTCGGACGCGGCGAGCTGCCGCAGCAGGTGGGGCTGCTTGGATGGTAGAATTGCGCTGCCCTGTCTGCGCCGGGGCGCTTGCAAAGCGCGCGGGGGCCTATGTCTGCCCGAAAGATCACAGCTTTGACCTTGCCAGGAGCGGGTATGTGAATCTGCTGCTCAATTCCTCGCAGGGGCACCACGGGGACGACAAGCTCATGGTGCGCGCCCGCCGGGATTTCCTTGACAAGGGCTATTACGACCGCTTTATCGCCGCCGTCGCGGATGCGGCGGCAGCGTTCGCACCGCCGGAAGCGGCGATCCTCGACGCGGGCTGCGGCGAGGGGATCTATTCCCTCGCGGTGCTGCGCGCTGTTGAAAGCGCGGGCAAGCGCGGCGCGCTGCTGGGGATCGACATTTCCAAGACCGCGCTCCAATACGCGGCGAAGCGCTCGCCCGACTTGACGCTCTGCGTCGCCTCCTGCGCGCATCTGCCGGTCGGGGATGGGAGCGTTGACGAGGTGCTGAATATCTTCTCGCCGTTTGTGCCGGAAGAGTTTGCGCGCGTGCTGAAGCGCGGCGGCTATCTTCTGCGCGCCTATCCCCTGCGCGAGCATTTGTGGGAGCTCAAATCGCTCATCTACGACACACCGCGCGACAATCCCCCCACGCCGCTCGAGACCGAGGGCTTCACGCTCGTCGAAACGCGCGAGGTGCGCGACCGCATCCATCTGCCCTGCAACGAGGACATTCAGGCCCTGTTCCGCATGACGCCGTATTATTATAAGACCGGCGCAAAGGATCAGGCAAAGGCTGCGCAGGCGCAGACGCTGGACGTCGCTCTGGCCTTCGGGCTGGCGATCTACCGGAAGGACTGATCTCTCGGAAGGAAAAAAGGGAGGCTCTCCTGCGAAGGAGAGCCTCCCTTTTCATTTGATGATCTTTGTTTTTATGGGCCTTAGCCCTCGGAATCCGTGCGGTTTCTCCAGGAGATCTCCTGCTCCAGCTCGTAGCGGAGCTTCTTGTTCTCCTCGACGAGCTCGTCGTAGTGCTCGCCCTGCACGTAGTACTTCACGAACGTGAAGGTCGCCTCGTCAAGCTCTTCCTCCGTGTAGGACGGCAGCAGCGAGCCGTTCTTGCGCTGAAGGCCGGAGATGTTCACGACCACAAGACGGCGGTGCTGCTCGGAAAGTTGGAAGAGGCGGAGCTTTTCGGGAATATCGAGCCCTAAATCGTAGGTGTTGTTCACGCGCTCCATGATGTTGCGGTACTCGGGCTTGGCCGAGACGATGACACCGTGCTTTTCAAAGAGCTTTTTCAGGTAGTCCACCGAAACATCCTCACGGGTGATCGTGCCCTTGCCGAGGCCGGTGAGCATGGTGTTGGAAAGGTTCAGGCTGACGTAAACTTCTTCGCCGGTCTTGGGATAGCTCATGATAGACCCTCCATCATTGGTCGGGCCGCAGAACACTGCGGCAGCTTTTGGTTTTTTACACTTGCATGGTAGCACGCGCAAGGGCAAAAAACAAGCGTCAGGTTGCATGAACTGCCGCGCGCAAATTTGTCGGATTCGCCGCGGCATTTATCTTATCATACTCAAATTCATAAGTAAATTTATCCACATATTGTTTTTCAAAGTTTATCGTCAAAGTTGCTACATTTCCATCCGAAATATAACTGCTTCCATTAATTAAGTGAAAACCTTCTGCACTAATGTCTTCCATATCTATGTATGTATAATCATTCTGTTTATCAATCGGAAGATTATACACAAGTTCGCCTGCAATTCCTATAAGCAACGAAATTATAGGTATCCATATCCATTTTAAAACCTTCTTTAGATCTTTCATTTTCTCCCTTTCTTTCTCTATTTTCTTACTCTATCTGGTAAGTGACCGTAAACTACTATAACATTTTGCCCCACTACTTTCAATCATTTCTCAAAATTCTGTTCTGCCTTTTTCTTACGTTTTTGTATCACTCCTTGCTTTTTTTAATGCACCTGTTATAATAAGAACGAATACCGAAACACGTTGCGCATTTTCTTATTGCAGCGTGTTCTTTTTTCAGAAAGGAGTTGTTGATTAAAACATTATGAAAAACAAATTAAAGCGAGTTACCATTGCAACTTTATCTGCTTGTATGATTGCAAATGCGGTACCGATACCGGGGAATGTAGCAAAGGCAGCGGTGACGCAGGAGATGATCGATTTTACCGACGAGAACAGTCAGGGCGGCTGGGTAAAA
>OGZW01001118.1_pt1 | contig 21875 bp, 18 predicted proteins | sample 1577001 | NCBI WGS metagenome assembly OGZW01 (sample SAMEA3541519, study PRJEB24748) | human gut metagenome | biome: human gut; feature: human-associated habitat; material: faeces | place: China | collected 2012 | reverse complement strand
CCAACAAATTGAAACCTAAATGTTCGCGACGCAAGATTATTGCATACGTTGAGTGGTTTATGGACTGCATGGAAAATCCAAAGAAATACGATGGCAAGAAAGTGCATTTCTTAGGTTTGGTCTACAATCCAAAGGATGGTAAGTTAAAGCGCGGCGTTATCGTGCCGGGACGTTTTGCCATGACTTGTTGCGTGGAGGACATTACCTTCCTTGGCATGATGTGCAAGACCGGCATGGAAAATACACCGGAGCATCGCTCCTGGATCGACCTTACCGCACGTATCAAGGTTGAATTTGCAAGAGAATATAAGGGCAAGGGTCCGATCCTTTATCCGATCGAGATGAAACCGGCAGAAAAACCACAGGACGAGTTGGTTTACTTTAGTTAAAGACAGGCTTAACACAGGTTTAACAGAAGAATCGTATTTTATATGCTGTGCATTCCACTTAGGAGGCGAGAAATCCGCTAAGGATCGGCATATCAAATAGAAAATAAGAAAATGGGAGGAAGACTATGTATCCAATCGTAAAAAAAGAAAAACTTGCTGACAAGATTTTCTTGATGGATGTGAAGGCACCGAGAGTGGCAGATAATTGTCTGCCGGGACAGTTCATCATCGCCAAGATCGATGAAGTGGGAGAGAGAATTCCACTTACGATCTGCGATTATGACAGAGAGGCTGGTACGATCACGATCGTATTCCAGACCGTAGGAGCTTCCACAGAGCGTATGGTAAGCTTACAGGAAGGGGATGCTTTTGAAGATTTCGTTGGACCTCTGGGATGCCCATCGGATCTGATCCATGAAGATATCGAAGAATTAAAGAAAAAGAAAATTTTATTTGTTGCAGGCGGTGTCGGTACAGCTCCGGTTTATCCTCAGGTAAAATGGCTGCATGAGCATGGTGTTGACTGTGATGTCATCATGGGTTCACGTAACAAAGATTTACTGATCTTAGAGGATGAGATGAAAAAAGTTGCCACAAATCTTTATGTGACAACGGATGATGGTTCGTATGGTTTCAAAGGAACCGGTACTGCACAGCTGCAGGAACTCTGGGATAATGGAAAGCGTTATGACCACTGTGTGGCGATCGGACCAATGATCATGATGAAATTTGTCTGCAAACTGACAAAAGAATTAGGGATTCCAACCGTTGTTTCCATGAATCCGATCATGGTAGACGGAACCGGAATGTGTGGTGCCTGCCGTCTGGTTGTAGGTGATGAGGTAAAATTTGCATGTGTAGACGGACCGGAGTTCGACGGACATCTGGTTGACTTGGACCAGGCAATGAGAAGACAGGCCCAGTATAAGACCGAAGAGGGAAGAGCCATGCTGAAATTACAGGAAGGTGCAACACATCATGGTGGATGCGGCAATTGTAACAGTTAAAAATCAGAAATTTTGCAGATCAGAGAGAAAACTGTCTGGTCAGTTACATAGAATCAGGAGGAAAAAATGGACGTATTAACTAGAGTTCCGGTTCGTGAGCAGGAGCCAGCCGTTCGTGCAGCGAACTTTGAAGAAGTATGTTTGGGATATAACGAAGAAGAGGCAATGGCAGAAGCTGCCCGCTGCTTAAACTGTAAAAATGCACAGTGTATGAAAGGATGTCCGGTATCCATCAATATTCCGGGATTTATCGCAGAAGTCAAAGAAGGTAATTTTGAGGCTGCTTACCATGTGATCAGCGAGTCTTCCGCACTTCCGGCAGTCTGTGGCCGTGTATGTCCACAGGAGACACAGTGCGAGGGAAAATGTATCCGTGGAATCAAAGGAGAGCCTGTAGCGATCGGTAAATTAGAGCGTTTTGTTGCGGACTGGGCAAGAGAACATGGCATTAAACCGAAAAAGGCAGAAAAGTTAAATGGACATAAAGTAGCAGTGATCGGCTCAGGTCCGGCAGGTCTTACCTGTGCAGGAGATCTTGCGAAGCTTGGTTATGATGTGACGATTTTCGAAGCATTACATCAGGCAGGTGGTGTGTTAGTTTACGGTATCCCTGAATTCCGTCTTCCAAAGCAGAAAGTGGTTGCCGCTGAAGTGGAAAACGTGAAAGCATTGGGGGTTAAGATCGAGACCAACGTTGTCATCGGTAAATCCGTAACAATTGATGAGTTGATGGACAACGAGGGCTTTGAGGCAGTATTCATTGGATCCGGTGCAGGACTCCCAAGATTTATGGGTATTCCGGGCGAACAGGCAATGGGTGTATTCTCAGCCAATGAGTTCTTAACAAGAAATAACCTTATGAAAGCGTTCTTAGACAATTACGATACGCCGATCAAAGCTGGTAAGAAAGTTATTGTAGTCGGCGGTGGTAACGTGGCAATGGACGCTGCAAGAACAGCAAGAAGATTGGGCGCAGAGGTACATATCGTATATCGTCGTGGTGAGGAAGAACTTCCGGCACGTAAAGAGGAAGTACACCACGCAAAAGAGGAGGGTATCATCTTTGATCTTCTCCAGAATCCAACCGAATTATTAGTGGATGAAAACGGTTGTGTAAAGGGTGCAAAAGTGATCAAAATGGAACTTGGCGAACCGGATGCTTCCGGAAGAAGAAGTCCGGTTGAGATTCCGGGCTCTGAATATGAGATCGAGGCAGATACTGTGATCATGTCACTTGGTACTTCTCCAAACCCTCTGATCTCATCCACTACAAAAGGTCTTGATATCAACCGCAGAAAATGCATTATTGCGGAAGAAGAGACTGGTGCAACTTCCAAAGAAGGTGTTTATGCCGGTGGTGACGCTGTGACAGGTGCAGCAACTGTTATCCTTGCGATGGGTGCCGGTAAAGCAGCAGCTAAGGGTATTCACGAATATCTCAGCAACAAATAAAAACAGACAGGACAGGGCAGGTGCTGAATGGGTCATACATTTGGCACCTGTTTTTTTCTGTAAGTATTCCAAAGAAACCCCAAAGTTTTATTAATTTTTTATGAAGAGGGTAGCAAAATTACAGGGTTTATGTATATAATATAACACGCTACGCAGGAAAGAAATACGAGAGAGGTTACCGATAGATGAAGGAGCAGAATCAGCGCCAGATACAGAATCAGACAGAATTAGACGAAAGAAGACTGAGACAGAAAAAGCTTGTACGGAAAAGAAAAATCGTTTTGAGTGTAATGCTTTTGACATCTTTTTTACTGGGATGTGTCAGTGGAAGATATTTTCCTGAGATCGAACTTGGAAAAACAGAAGAAGTGCTGGCATCAGCGCAGGATAACTCCGATGAAGAGAAAAAAGAAAATCAAATTACAAATGACGTGGATAATGGAACAACAGCAGATGGAACGGAAAAAGTGGAACAGTCTGCTACGGAAACTGTCGAAGAACCGGCAGACAGCGAAGAAACGAATGATCCGTTTGCGGAGATTCCACAGGTCGTGTTATCAAAACCGGTAGATTATTCCTTAAATCAGGCAATCAGACAGTTAGAACAGATGGAAGCGGCAGATGAACGCTACGCACAGATCGTGGAAAATGCAGAGAAATATCCGGAAAAATTACTGATCAATCTGGCAAATAATCCGGAAATGATCGCATTTGTAGCTGATTACAAAGGGAACACAAGGGATTATGATAAAGCAGAACTGACAGAGAAAGAGTTACAGGAAGAATATCCGCTCTTTTTACAGTGGGATAAACGCTGGGGCTGCCTTGCATATGGGGATGACAGCAATGTTGCGATCAGCGGATGCGGTCCGACAACACTGGCGATGGCAGTAGTTGCGCTGACTGGAAATGAGGAGGCAACTCCGGCTGCAATCGCAAAATTTGCCATGCAGGAAGGGTTTTATATGTCCGGCACAGGAACGATGTGGTCGCTTATGACAGAGGGGGCGGCAGCTTACGGTGTCTGCTCCGAGCAGATCAATATCAGCCAGACTGAGATCAAACAGCACTTAGATCAGGGAGATATCGTGATCTGCTCCGTGCGGCAGGGAGATTTCACTACAGGGGGACATTTTATCCTGCTCTATGACTATGATGATGAGGGATTTTCCATTAACGATCCGTTTTCTTTATACCGCAGTGGCCAGAAATGGGACTATGGAAAAATCAGAAGCCAGATCAAAGCTGTCTGGGCACTAAAAGCAAAATAAAGAACAGTTAGCGATTGTTCAAATAGTTTAACAAAAAACAGGGCATACTAAAGCATCATAAAGTGAGATGGAGAGATGCAGAATGTGCCAGAATATGAGTGGACTGTCCACTGCTGAAGTGGAATTTCGGAAAAAAGCAGGGTTGTCGAATGAATGCGTAGATTCTTCCACAAAGACAGTGGCACAGATCATCCGCTCAAATGTTGTAACTTATTATAATCTTATTTTTTTGATCATTACGATCCTTCTGATCGTAGTGGGATCTTTTCGGGATCTTACTTTTTTACCTATTATTATTGCAAATATGTTGATCGGGATCGTCCAGGAGCTGCGTTCCAAAAAGATTCTGGATGATCTTACGATATTAAACGCACCGAAAATCACGGTCCGGCGCAACGGAAGTGATCAGGAGGTTTTGGCGGATGAACTGGTGCAGGATGATGTGATAATGCTTTCAGCAGGTGGACAGATTCCGGCGGACGCACTGGTGTTATCCGGCAATATCACAGTCAACGAGGCTTTGATCACAGGGGAGGCCGATGAGATTGTAAAAAAAGAGGGAGATTCCCTTTTTTCGGGAAGCTTTGTGATATCAGGAGAGTGCATGGCAAAACTGGAAAAAGTGGGAAAAGATTCTTATATTTCAGGACTGATGTTACAGGCGACGCAGACAAAAGAGGGCGAGCAGTCGGAGATGATCCGGGCGTTGAACCGCCTTGTGCAGACCGTGGGCGTGATCATCTTGCCGATCGGGGCGATCCTGTTTTTGCAGCAGTACTTTTTTTCCGGGGCGACGATGAAAGATAGTGTGACGGGCATGGTGGCGGCCATTCTCGGAATGATCCCGGAAGGTCTGTACCTTCTTGCAAGTGTGGCGATGGTGGTGTCGGTGATGAGGCTTGGAAAACAAAAGGTACTGATCCATGACATGAAATGTATCGAGACACTGGCGCGGGTAAATGTGCTGTGCGTGGATAAGACCGGAACCATTACCGTGCCGGAAATGGAAGTGGCACAGTTTATCCTTGCAAAAGACCAGAACCTTGCAGCCGAAGAGGAGAAAAATAAAGTTGCAAAAACGATCTCTGACTGTGTGCGTGCCCTGCCGTGCGACAATGCAACGATGGAGGCATTGCAGCAGTATTTTACGGAGCCGCCCGAAAACAGTGCAGAAAAAATCGTCCCATTTTCGTCTGCCACAAAATACAGTGGAGTGGTTCTGGCAGGAAAAGCTTATGTGGTCGGCGCACCGGAATTTGTGCTGCGGCAGGATTATGCGGCTGTTCAGGGAACGATCGAAGTATTTCTGGAAAAGGGATATCGTGTGCTTGTATTTGCAGAGTATGAGGGGAATCTGGATGGAAAAGAACTGACAGAAAATGCAAGTCCCATTGCATTTATCCTGCTCAACAATGCGATCCGGGAGGGGGCAATGGATACGTTCCGTTACTTTTCCAAGCGGGGAGTGGAAGTGAAAGTGATCTCCGGGGACAATCCGGTCACGGTATCGGAGATCGCAAAGAAAGCGGGAATCCGCCATGCGGAAAAACAGGTGGATGCAGCAACGTTGAAAACAGCGGATGCAGTGCGGAAGGCAGCAAAAAAATACACGGTGTTCGGCAGGGTGACACCGGAGCAGAAACGTCTTCTGGTGCAGGCATTAAAAGAGCAGGGAAAGACCGTGGCAATGACAGGAGACGGCGTGAACGATATTCTTGCGTTAAAAGATGCAGACTGCAGCATTGCGATGGCGTCAGGCAGTGAGGCGGCTTCGCATGTGGCACAGCTTGTGCTGCTCGATAACGATTTCAATAAAATGCCGGCGGTTGTCATGGAAGGGCGGCGGGTGGTGAACAACATCGGGCGCACTGCCAGCCTTTATCTGGTCAAGAACATTTTCTCCATGCTCTTAGCCGTATTTTCCATGCTGTTTCTGATCGATTATCCGCTGGAGCCATCGCAGGTGTCGCTCATCAGTGTTTTTACGATCGGGATTCCGTCATTTTTTCTGGCGCTGGAGCAGAACCGGAATCAGATCCATGGGCATTTTCTTACCAATGTCCTGATCCAGGCGCTTCCGGCTGGGATTACAGATTTTATCGTGGTGAGCGGTCTGGTGATTTTCTGCAGGGAGTTCGGAGTGGAAAAAGAGTGCGTTTCCACGTCGTGCACGATCCTGATCGCAGTTGTCGGTTTCATGATCCTTTATCATATAGCAAAACCGATGACAACACCGCATGCGATCCTGATCGCAGCGATGGTCATCGGCTGGTTATTTTGTATGCTGTTTTTCAGTGAACTGTTTGCAATCACGGCGGTCACAGGAAAATGTGCAATGCTCATGATCGTGTTCGCAGTCATCACGGAGCCGGTGTTCCGTTATCTGATACAGCTTGTGGAGGCTGTTCAGAAGTGGGGTGGAAAACTAAAGTTTTAGGCTGGTGAACCGGCATGTTTTTTCCGGCTCTGTTTTTCCCAGATAAAATACGTCACGATCAGAAGGATTCCGGTGATCAGCCATGTGATCGGGCTTGCCAGACGGACTGCCCAGTAACCGAACGGATTTAAGGTGACGGCGATCACGATAATACGGCACACCATTTCCACAACACCGCTTAACATTGGAACAAGTCCGCGGTTTAAGCCCTGCAGGGCGTTCCGGTAAAGGAAAATCCATGCGAGCGGCAGCATGAAGAAACTGATGGTGTTCAGATACTGCATGGCATAGTCAAAAATTTCTTCAGAAGGATTGCTCACAAACCAACTCACAATAAAACGTCCGCCGAATACGCAGATGGCAGAGGCAGCAAGCGAGATAAAAATGCAGATGAAAAATCCTTTGCGCATTCCCTCGTAGATACGTTTGTATTTTCCTGCGCCGAGGTTCTGACCGCAGTAGGTGGCAATCGCAGTGCCGAGTGTCGGCATGGTCTGGGTGGAGAGGTTTTCCACTTTGGAGGCGGCAGTGAAGGCAGCCACAACACTGGAACCGAAAATATTGACTGCGCCCTGCAGGATCATGGTTCCGATAGCGGTGATGGAATAGTTGAGCGCCATCGGAATACCGATGGAAAGCATATTGAACACACCGTATCCATCGAGGTAGTAATCTTCCCGGCTGGTTTTCAAAATGTCGAATTTGCGGAACATATAAATAAAGCAAAGCAGTGCGGAGACACCTTGCGCAATGATCGTTGCATAGGCAGCGCCTGCGGTTCCGAGTTTTACAACGACGATCAAAAACAGGTCAAGCACAATATTTAAAAAGGAAGAGAGAATCAGGAAATACAGCGGCGTTTTGCTGTCGCCGATCCCTCTTAAAATACCGGAGGCAACGTTGTAGGACATCGTGAGCAGGATACCTGCGAAAATGACTTTGATATAAGAGTCTGCGAGTCCTAAGATATTGTCCGGTGTTTTCATTAAAATAAGAAATTGTCTGGAAGCTGCCACCGTAGGGATAGTCAGAATTAACGATACAATGGCAGTCAGTATCAGGGAGAGTGCAACATAATGTTTTAACAGCTTGAAATCTTTTGCGCCGAAGGCGTGGGAGACCATAACGCCAAATCCCTGCGCAATACCATTTGCAAATCCTAATACAAGGAACATCAGGCATCCGGTAGAGCCTACCGCAGCCAGAGCATCCTCACCAAGATACTGCCCGACAATGATCGTATCCACCATGTTATAAAACTGCTGAAAAATATTTCCCAGTAAAACCGGAACGGAAAAAAGTAAGATCATTCTGAGCGGGCTTCCCGTTGTCATGTCTTTTGTCATAGTCTGTACTCCTTGATCTATAAAATAGTTAAAAATCTGTCCGTGTTTTTTTAGCCTCAACACGCATATTCTTTGCGTTTCAGCAACCTAGTATAAGGCATGGACCGCAAAAAGACAATGTTTATTTTTGCGAAAAAATATAAATTTTTTGTTTTCGCAAAAGAAAAGATTTTTTCGTGGGAAACTGTTATAATAAGAAAGCAATTATTTGCAAGTCACAGTAAAATCACGGAGTAAAATAATGCAGACAAACCTCGAATACTACAAAATTTTTTATTATGTATCCAAATACAACAGTATCTCCCTCGCAGCAGAGGCACTTTCCATCTCACAGCCGGCAGTCAGCCAGGCAGTCAAACATTTAGAAAGTGATCTTTCCTGTGCTCTCTTTGTGCGGACATCCAAAGGCGTGCGCTTGACAAAAGAAGGCGGACTGCTTGCAGAATATGTGAGAAAAGGATATGAGACAATCCTCACCGGGGAGAAAAAACTCTCGGAGATGTTAAACTTAGATGCCGGAGAAATCTGTGTGGGTGCCAGTGACATGACATTGCAGTTTTATCTGCTTCCTTATCTGGAGACGTTCCATGATGCATTTCCGCAGATCAAAGTGACTGTGACGAATGCCCCGACACCGGAGACGTTGAAACATTTGCAGGACGGAAAAATTGATTTTGGGATCATCAGTACCCCGGTGAACAACAAATACGATTTTAAAATGACGCCTGTGCGCAAAATCCAGGACGTCTTTGTGGCGGGAAAAAAGTTTGAGTACTTAAAGGGTGGAAAATTAAGCTATAAAGAGCTTGAAAATCTTCCGGTGATGTGCTTAGAGGGCAGCACTTCCACAAGAAAATATGTGGAGGATTATCTGGCAGAGCGCGGCACATTTGTCCGGCCGGAATTTGAACTGGCGACAAGCGATATGCTCATTCAGTTTGCGGTGCGCAACCTCGGTGTTGCCAGTGTCGTGTCGGATTTCGCAGAAAAATATATTGAAAATGGGGAATTATTCGTATTGAAATTTGACAGGGCGATACCGGAACGCGAGTTTTGCATTGTCTCAAACGAGCGTGCGCCGATGTCGGCAGCAGCGGAAAAATTATATGATTTTCTGCTTGTTCCGTAGTGAAAATGTCAGAAAAAGTTCATCAATTCTTCATCAATCTTAATAGAATATCAATGGGATTACGGGCAGGAATATGATAAATTTATATGCAGGATCAGGATATTTAGGGGGAAACGTAAATGATGCGTTTATTATCGATCGGGATAGACTGTGTCTCGTCTGCTATTTTTGTGATTCCTGCTTTGGCTATTTTGCAGTGTACAATCTACAGGAAATGGGAATTTAAACCATTTTGTGTAAAACTGATATTTGCATTTTATGCGATCGCAATGTTTTCAGTTGTGGGGGTTCCTGCGGTTGGAACATTTCAGATGGATTTTGGACTGAATCTGATACCGTTTGTAGACATTGTAAATAGTCCGTTTGCATATATGAAAAATACGATTCTGAATATCATTTTATTTATACCGATGGGATTTTTTGTACCTGCGGTCTGGAAGAATTTCCGGTCTTTCAAAACCATGTTTTTCATGGGACTCGCGGTATCACTGGGGATTGAACTATTACAGATATTTACATTCCGGCTTACGGATATTGATGATCTGATCACCAATACGGCAGGAACTGTGATAGGATATGAAATAAGCAGAAAATTCTCTTTTCCGTTCTCTTTAAAAACAGAGGAATCGAAAGAAAGTTTAGTACGATATGAACCTGTCCTGATTCTTGCGGTTATGCTTTTGGTTTCCATGTTTCTGAAACCAATGGTGTCTGATGGCATATGGAATATCATGATATAATGAACAATTATATCAAATATAATGAATATTAATTTTACTTATGACATCGCTTCGTGTATAATCATAAAGTAAAAACAGGAAAGCGTGATGGTTTTTACAGACCATCACTTTTTTTATGCAGGAGGAAAATCAAATGGTTACAGCAGTAGTAGGCGCTAACTGGGGCGACGAGGGAAAAGGAAAAATCACAGATATGCTTGCAGATGAAGCGGACATTGTTATCCGTTTTCAGGGCGGAGCAAATGCAGGTCACACCATCGTAAACAACTATGGTAAATTTGCATTACATACATTGCCATCAGGTGTATTCCACAGCCATATCACCAACATTATCGGAAATGGTGTTGCACTGGATATCCCGAAGGTAATAAGTGAGATCAAATCGATCACAGACCGCAATGTGCCTGCACCAAAAATCATGATTTCAGATAGAGCACAGATGGTTATGCCTTACCACGTTCTTTTCGATCAGTATGAGGAGGAGCGTCTTGGAAAGAATTCTTTCGGTTCTACCAAGTCCGGTATCGCACCATTTTATTCAGACAAATATGCAAAGATCGGTTTTCAGGTAAGTGAGTTATTCGATGAGGAATTATTGCAGGCAAAAGTAAAACGTACCTGCGAGACAAAGAACATTATGCTTGAGCATATGTATCACAAACCATTATTAAAAGAAGAAGAGTTATTAGCTACTTTGCATGAGTACAGAGACATGGTCGCTCCATATGTCGGAGATGTTTCTTTATTCTTGGACAAAGCAATCAAGGAAGGCAAGAAGATCTTATTAGAAGGCCAGCTTGGTACCTTAAAAGATCCAGATCACGGAATTTATCCAATGGTAACCTCTTCTTCCACCTTGGCAGCATACGGTGCGATCGGAGCAGGCATCCCACCATATGAGATCAAGAAGATTGTAACAGTAAGTAAAGCATACTCTTCCGCAGTAGGAGCAGGAGCATTCGTTAGCGAGATCTTTGGAGACGAGGCAGACGAACTGAGAAGACGCGGCGGAGACGGCGGTGAATTCGGAGCAACAACCGGACGTCCAAGAAGAATGGGATGGTATGACTGTGTTGCAAGTAAGTATGGATGCCGTCTGCAGGGAACAACGGATGTAGCGCTTACCGTACTTGATGTATTAGGATACTTAGATGAGATCCCGGTATGTGTTGGATACGATATCGACGGAGAAGTAACCACAGACTTCCCTGTAACTGCAAAATTAGAGAAAGCAAAACCGGTATTAAAGAATCTCCCGGGATGGAAATGTGATATCCGTGGAATTAAGAAATACGAGGATCTTCCGGAGAACTGCAGAAAATATATTGAGTTTGTTGAGGAACAGATCGGATACCCGATCACAATGGTTTCTAACGGACCAGGCAGAGAAGATATCATTTACCGCAATAAATAAAAAGACTGAGGCAGGCGTGCAGTGCACCCTGCCTTTTGTGACAAAACATGGAGGATTGTATGGTAAAGAATATAATTTTAGATGTCGGGAAAGTTCTTGTGGCGTGGGAGCCGGAAGACGCAATGAAAAAACTTGGATTTGATGATAAGACAGTGAAAGTGGTAGCGGATGCTACGGTCAATACACCGGTCTGGCTTGAGACAGACCGTGGCGTGTGGTCAGATGAACAGATCCTTTCTGCATTTTATGAGAAGGCACCGGAATATAAAAAAGAGATCAATCTGTTCTGGAATCATCTGGAACTGGCAATTACACAGTTTTCCTATACGAAAGAATGGATTTCCAATATGAAAAAAGAGGGCTTGCATGTGTATATTCTTTCTAACTATGGAGATTGGACTTATCAGAGAACGAAGGACAATGCGCTGGATTTCTTACCGTTGACAGACGGCGATATCTTTTCTTACAGTGTGAGACAGGTCAAACCGGATGTGGAAATCTATGAGACATTATTAAAAAAATATCAGCTCACAGCGGATGAGTGTGTATTTATCGATGACCGGATGGAAAATATCGAGGGAGCCGAAAAAGCCGGAATCCACGGAATCTGTTTTGAGACGATTGAGCAGGTCAAAGAGGATCTGAAGAAATATAACGTATATGCGTAAAAAGGGGACGCAAATGGAACAACGCAGACAATCATCTGGTAAATTGCCGGGTATCACAAGGGAGGCGGAGGAGGCGCATCTTGCGCAGACCATTGAGATCACGCAGCAGAATCTTGATAAAAACATCGCGCAGGAGCAAAGCCTGAAAGAGGACATTCATACGTTATTGGAAACCTATGGAGCGAAAGATGTAGAGGCGCTTTCGCTGATCGACAATACCCAGCTCATGTATGAGACGGTGAAGCGTGACAGGAGCAGATTAGAAAAAGCGCGGAAGAAGCCGTACTTTGGGCGGATCGATTTTTATGATGAGGATTCGAAAAAAGATGAGGCACTCTACATCGGAAGGGTTGGAATCTCAAAAAATATCATCGACAAAGTGGTCATCGACTGGAGAGCACCCGTGGCGTCGGTTTATTATGAGAATGCAGTCGGACCGTGCGAATATACGGTGCAGAATGAGAAAACTTACGCGATCGATCTTCTGATGAAACGGACTTATGAGATTGAAAACGATACCTTAAAAGATTTCTACGATTCGGATGTCGTGGCGAATGATGAACTTCTCACAAAATATCTGGCAAAAAATAAAAAAGCAGTACTCGGTGAGATCATCGCAACCATTCAGAAGGAGCAGAACGAAATTATCCGAAAATCTCCGAAACAGAATGTGATCGTACAGGGAAGTGCGGGTTCCGGGAAAACAACCGTGGCAATGCACCGGATTTCTTACATTTTATATAATTATGACAAAGAGTTCCTCCCGGAGGATTTCTATATTATCGGAAGCAACTGCATTTTGCTGAACTACATCACGAGCGTTTTGCCTGATCTGGATGTATATGGAATCCGGCAGATGACAATGGAGCAGCTTTTCACAAGACTTTTGTATGAGGACTGGGACGAGCATACAATGCGCGTGCATGCATTGGAGAAAGAGGACAGCTTCATCCATATTAAGGGAACACTGTTCTGGTTCCAAAATCTGGAGGAGTACTGCAGAAAACTCGAAGAGGAGACGATTTTAGCGGAAGATATTTTCTTAGAAGTTCCAGTGAAAACCAGTTCTGTAAGGAGAACTTCAAGTAAGGTAACATTTCAAAAAACGAGCAAAATTCTTCTGACCGCAGAAGCGATTGCAGCTTATTTGAACGAAAACCCGGAGGTTTCCATCCAGAATAAAATTGCCATGTTGAACAAACGTGTGATGGCAAAAGTGCACAACGAGATCACTGGAAAAGACATCCGGTACACAGCGGACGACAAGCGTGAGATCCAGAAAAAATACCGGTGGTATTTTGGCGGAAAAGAGTGGAAAACTTCTATCTTTGAGCTGTATGCGGATTTTTTAGAGGAGCAGAGGTTAAAAGGCTATCAGCTTCCTGTGCCGGAAAATGATTTTGATGTCTATGATCTTGCAGCGCTGGCATATCTTTACAAACGTGTGAAAGAGATAGAGCTTGTGCGGGAAGCAAGTCATGTCGTGATCGACGAAGCACAGGATTTTGGCATGATGGTTTACAGTGTGCTGAAATTCTGCATGAGAAACTGTACATTTACGATTATGGGTGATGTGTCGCAGAACATTCATTACGGATATGGTCTGAATGACTGGGAGGCACTGCGTAAATTATTTCTGACAGGCCCTTATGACAGCTTTGAGCTGTTGCGCAAGAGCTACCGGAATACGATTGAAATCTCTAATTTTGCAATGCGTATTTTGCAGCACGGCAATTTTCCGATTTATCCGGTCGAACCGATCATAAGACACGGAAAAGATGTGACGATGGCGCAGCTTTCGGATGACAAAGAGTTATACCGCTACACAGCAGAGCAGGTAAAACACTGGCAGAAAGAGGGACTTGAAACCATTGCAATCGTATGCCGGGATGAAAAAGAGGCAGAGAAGATAAAAAAGAAGCTTGGCAAAAAGTTGTCCGTCACAGGTGATGATCTGGAAAACACAGAATTTGGAAGCGGTGTCATGATCCTTCCGGTAGCGTATACCAAAGGTCTGGAATTTGACGCTGTTTTGTTGTTTGACCCAAGCAGAGAAAAATATCCGTCAGACGACGCGCATGTAAAACTCTTATACGTGGCGGCAACAAGAGCTTTGCACGAACTTGCGGTGTTATACAAAGATATTCTGACCGGACTGATCGCTGATCCGGTGCCGGAGCGGGAGCAGAAAGTTTTCAAAGTCGAAGAGAAAAAGCCGGTGCGGAGAGTGGTCAGGAAGCCTGAAGTGGTGGAGAAGCCGGAGTTATCTGAGAAGCCAATCACAAAACCCAAAACCATTCAGAAATCCATGAACCTCTCCGAACACCACACTTCCGAATTATCGGGTGTGCAATCTGTCCATAAATTCGGGGATATTCCGGACAACAGCATCCTGCGTCCATCGGGACATGGCAGGATCGACACAGCTGTCCGTTGGGCGGAGCAGACGGCGTGCGGTGTTGCCTGTGTCAGCAACTACGGTGTACTCCATGTCAGTCCGGTGAATGACGCCGTGATCCGTGTGACATTCGGCGCAGGACAGAAAATAAAAGAATTGTTCCAGAACAGCCAGACGAAAATAAAGTGGCAGCAGAAAGAGACAAGAGAGGCAATCTTAATAAACACAAAAGAGATCCAGCTTACCGTCGACAAAAAAAGTGGTGCCATCTCCTATGCCAATGCCGCCGGAAAAACAGTGCTGAAAGAAAAGACAGCTCCACCGAGACAGATGGATGTGGTGAAAAAACAGAACTGGATGTACTTTGACTGGTCAAGATCGGAACGGCTGTCAGCCAAGGGTGTTTTAAAGGATGACAGGCTTCCACTCAAAAATACGACAAAATACATTTGTTATGGGGAAAAATCCAAACGTTTTCCACTGGTGCATTCCAATCTCGGCTATGGAATTGCAGTGGCAGCGGACAGCGATGTATTATGCTGTAACATTCCGATGTATGGACCATACATTTCCACAGAGCATATGGAGCTCATCGACTACTATTTTATCATTGGAGCGACAGAAGCGGATGTGATCAACCGCTATGTGGAATTTATGAACGGCTAAAGCCAGAAAGTGAAAATGTCAGATGAATTTCACAAAGTTATCACAATTTTTACCAAAATTAAACACATTTTTTCGATAAGATAATACTATCGAAAGCCGACAGTTGCGAAATTCGTGAAAACAGACGGATTTCGTGATTTTCATGCGAGCCGGAAGCAAGGAGGAAAAGATTGTGATCGAGATCAGTCATCTGGTGAAAAAATATGGCGACCATATTGCAGTGAATGATTTGTCATTGACTGTTGAACCGGGGAAAATTTATGGATTTTTAGGACCAAACGGTGCAGGAAAATCTACCACGATGAACATTATTACAGGGTACTTAGGTGCAACCAGCGGAGAGGTGAAGATCAATGGATTTGATATTTTCGCACAGCCGGAAGAGGCAAAAAAATGTGTGGGATATCTGCCGGAGATTCCACCTCTTTATATGGATATGACAGTCAGAGAATACTTAAACTTTGTGGCAGAACTTAAGAAAGTTGAGAAAAGTCTGCGTAATAAATATGTGGAGGAAGCGATGGAAACTACCGGGATCACTGCGCAGCAGTCGAGACTGATCCGCAATCTTTCCAAAGGATACCGCCAGAGAGTCGGATTTGCACAGGCAGTGCTTGGTTATCCGGAGATCATTATTTTAGACGAGCCAACGGTAGGACTGGATCCAAAACAGATCATTGAGATCCGTGACCTCATCAAAGAACTTGGAAAAAATCATACGGTTATTTTAAGCTCACATATCTTGTCTGAAATTTCAGCAGTCTGTGATCATATTTTTATCATTTCCAAAGGAAAATTAGTGGCAAGCGATTCCACGGAAAATCTGATGAAACAGATGTCCGGAGCGCAGGAAATCGAACTTCTGATCAAAGGCAATACAGAACTTGTCAAAGACGCATTGACACAGATCGCAGAAGTGGAGCGGTGTGTAACATTAGAGACAAAAGAACCAGATTGTATACATCTGAATCTGATCGCAAAACCGGGAATGGATATCAGGGAACAGGTGTTTGCCTCCTGCGTCAACCATGGATTTGTCATTCTGCAGATGAATCCGGTTTCAAAGTCTCTTGAGGATGTGTTCCTTGAACTCACGGAAAAAGAGGGGACACAGAAGGAAGTTCTGCCGGAGAAAAAACTCCATTTTGTAAAGCCGCATTTTGGAAAAGGCAGTAAGGAGGACGGGGAATAATGTTTGCGATATTAAAAAGAGAAGTAAAGGCTTACTTTCAGACGGTGACAGGATGGTTGTTTATTGCAGCAGTTCTTGTACTCTATGGACTATATTTTTATGTTTACAATCTGCGCGCAGGCTATCCTTATATTTCTTACTCACTGTCGGCGATCGCATTTATCATGCTGATCACGGTACCGGTGCTGACCATGCGCAGTTTTGCGGAGGAACGCCACAGCAGAACAGACCAATTGATCCTGACTGCACCGGTATCTGTGGGAAAAGTAGTATTGGGAAAATATCTCGCAATGGCTTTTGTATTTACCATAGATATGGTGATCATTGCGATCACACCATTGCTGTTAATGTCCTACGGAACGATCCCATTAGGGGAATCCTATGCAGCAGTGCTTGGATTCTGGCTGTATGGCTGCGCCTGCATTGCCGTTGGTATGTTTATTTCTTCATTGACCGAAAGCCAGGTGATTTCCGCAGTTTTGACATTTGTTGCATTATTTGCCGGCTATATGATGGGAAGCATTTGTAATCTGATTTCAGAGAGCGGAAATCTTCTGACAAAAATTTTAGGCTGCTACGATCTTTACACGCCACTTGATAATTTTATGAATGGAACACTGGATGTGGCGGGAATTGTCTATTATGTAACGATCATTGCATTACTTTTATTCCTGACAGGGCAGTCCGTTCAGAAACGCCGCTGGAGCATCAGCTCAAAAAAAATATCGACAGGTGTATTTTCAACGGGAATGATCATTGCAATGGTGGCAGTGACCGTTGTTGTGAATCTGTTTGTGGCAGAACTTCCGGCAACATGGACATCCATTGATGTGACTTCGACGAAGATTTACTCCATCACAGATGATACGAAGGATTATCTGAAAAAACTGGATGAAGATGTGACAATTTATGTGCTGGTGTCCGATGCATCGAAAGATACAAAACTGGATGAGACGTTGCAGAGATACGAATCCCTGTCGAATCACATCAAAGTTTCCTATATCAATCCGGCTGTAAACCCGGCTTTTGCTGCGCAGTATACAGACAGTTCTGTAACTTCAAACAGCATGATCGTTGTGAGCAGCGAGCGTTCCAGAGTTATTGATTACAATGATGTGTATACCTATAGTTATGATTACAGCAGTTATTCCAGAAGCATTGATGGATATGATGCAGAGGGACAGCTTACAAGTGCAATTCAGTATGTGACCATGGATTCCACAGAGCTTCCGGTGATTTATCAGGTATCCGGACATGGGGAAACAGCTTTATCCGGTGGTTTTACAGAGGCAATTGAAAAAGCAAATATCACTTTATCTGACCTTGCATTATTAAAAGAGGATGCGGTTCCGGAAGATGCGGCAGCATTGATCATTAATGGACCGACGACTGATTTTTCGAAGGATGACGCAAACAAAGTGATCGATTATATCAATCGGGGTGGAAAAGTGCTGATCACCTGCAATTTCCAGGCGCAGAGTCTGGAAAACTTCGAGTCAATTCTGTCGGCATGCGGCATGGAACGGGTTCCTGGTATTGTGATGGAAAATGATAAATCCTATTACTATAGCAATACACCGTATTACCTGCTTCCTGACGTAAATTCAAGTGCATATACAAGTTCCGTCAGCGGTTCATATATCTTTGCTCCATACAGCGAGGCAATCACCTATGGGGAAGATACAGATGATACAACTTATACAGCATTATTGGAGACGACAGATAAAGCAGTATCCAAGACAGATGCAGCAAATGCAACAACATCAGAGCTGGAAGAGGGAGATGCTGCAGGATCATTTGCGGTTGCAGTTGCCATGGAAAAAACAATCGATGAAGATACAGTCGCAAAAGTAGTGGTCGCCGGATCTGTGGAAATGTTTGCAGACAGTGCAGACCAGATCGTTTCCGGAAATAACAGCGCTATGTTTACAGATATCATTGCCCAGATGGTTGGCGATTCTGATCTTGCAACAAGTGTGATCCCGACAAAAGATTACACGCTCAGCGCCATCACGGTGGATGCGGCGGCAGGGATTCTGTATGGGCTTGGTCTGATGATCGTGCTTCCGGTCATTATGATGATTCTTGGAATTGTGATATGGGCATCAAGAAGAAAAAAATAAAAAAATAGAGGATAGAAAATCAAGATTGGAGACAGATAGAATATGAAAAAACAGAAAATTCAGTTTATTGTAATTCTGATCGTGCTGGCAGTGCTTATCGCTGCTACCTTCGGAATGAAATGGTATAACAAAAATAAAGAGGAAGAGAAAACAGCGGAAGAAGAGGCTTCTACCATTTATATTTCCAAAGTGGACGTTGACACGATCACAGCATTTTCTTATGAGGTTGACCATGTGACGTATACTTTTACAAAGGATGGGGATACATGGACCTATGACGGAGACACATCACTGGATATGGATGAAGAAGCGATCGACAGCATGCTTTCAACACTGTCATCGCTGACAGCAATAGAAGAGATCAGTGATTATACAGATCTGAAAGAGTTTGGATTTGACCAGCCGGAAGATCTGATATCCTACACAACAAGTGAAGGGTCTGTTTCTCTTTTTGTAGGAAATAAAAATGATACTTTGAATGCATACTATATTATTTCAGCTGATGGAGGAAGCATTTATCTGACAGAAACGTCTCTTGCGGATGCTTTTTCAAAAACGATTGAGGAGCTGACAGTCACAGAAGATGCGGAGAGCACAGAGAAAGCAGAAGGTACGGAGACTGTTTTAGATACAGAGAGCGTGTCTGAGAGTACAGAAGAATAAATGAGATAAAAACAGAATCAGCACCCGACAGAAAATTTGGTCAGGTGCTGATTTTTTAATGCTCTGCAGTATCTTTCTCTTCGGAATCCTTCTTGATCAGTTTGTAAATAAAACTGTATGCCCAGATCAAAACAGGGATGATCACAGAGGCATAAATGGATGTCATGAGCATGTTCATAAAATTTTCGCTGGCAGAAACTGCACAGACGATAGTAGAAATATAAAGCCCGACCAGAACGATCACGCCGATGATTGCTAAAATTTGTTTTATTTTTTTCATATTTTGAATCCTTTCGGGAAAATTGTAATAAACTATGGTACAATCATCGTATAGGAAAAAAACAGTTTCGTCAATAAAATTGTAGAAGAAAAGGCAGGTAAATCTGGTGGCATATGAAAAGCTTTTGAATGAAATTTATGCGGCGGTATCATTGAAATATCTGTGGAAGGAATACGAACCATATTTTGTGAAAAGTGAATCGCCGGACTGGATTAATCCAAACATGGATTTCGGGCTGGAAGTCAGTCAGGCACTTTTGCCGGATGACGGGCAGGAGGAGAGCTTTATCGAAAAATATCTTGGCTGCCGGAAAGAGGAACTGCCTCCTCTGGCGTTTGAAAAATATGGGGAACGGCTGAATTTTTACAACGGAAGGTTCTGGGCGATTCTGCCAGATAATACCGTGCAGCAGGATTATCTTTCCAAGGCGAAATATCGTTTTGACCGCAAACTGGAAAAACTAAATGCAAATTATATCCATAAGCACTACAATGGTTTGTATCTTTTTCTACATCCGATCGACGAGAATGATATTGATGCAGGTGCACTGTTTGAATATATGAGATATACACAGGAAAAGAAAAAAATGCGATTTGACAGGGTATTTTTAAATTGTGTCAAAACCATTTATGTCTGCAATTACGAAAACAATACGATTGAGCCGATTGTGCTGCCGCCAAATGCGGAAAACTTTTTGAATACAGAGGCGGAGTACCTCCGCAATTGCTGTGACTGGAAGGATGGGACAGCGTTGGAGATGAAGCGTGGCGATGAGAGCTTTTAAATGGGTGTAGAAATATGATTGGAGGAAAATAGAATGAACAGTATCTTTCGCAGAGTAAGTATCAGAAAATATCAGGAAAAGAAAATTGAGCAGGAAAAGTCAATTAATTTCTTGACTTTCCCCACCCAGCCCCTTACAATAAACCTATCTTTTTTATCAAATCAAAGTTACAAAATAAGCTAACATAACAAAAAATCCATCACCACATCGGTGGACCACTCAGCAGGAGAAAATGACAGACACAAATTTAGAACAGTAACTAAAAAATCCATACAAACAGTCTTGAAGAATCTTGAGGGGTTCTATATAATAAACATAGATCATTCGGAAAGCCTGTTTGTATACCAGAAAAACAGGAGATAAAATGACATTAGAAGAAAAGATAGAACAGGTTAAAAATTTCAGACCCATTGATGATACGTTTTTTGAAGTACTGGCAGATGATATTGGCGCTTTTGGATTCAGGTGACCAGATCATGGACCGGCTGACCGGGATCCTTGCAGGGGAATACGTGGACTATGAGGGAGATATTTTCTGCTCACACAAAAAAATGGAAAAAAAAGTAAAAAGCAGCCTGGACCGGGGAATGATCGTTTTAGATGATAATCCAGCGCAGTCTTTCCTTTTTTCGGAAATGTCCTATCTGGAAAACCTTACCTTTTTACTGGACCGTAAATTAAAGAAAAGCATTTTAAAGCAGTCATATATTAACAGTGTGCGCAGTGAATATTATGGGGAAGCAGGAGATGTTATTGACACAAAATATATTGATTCCCTTTCTTTAAAGGAAAAATATGGGCTGATCTATAATAAAATAAGCCTGTTCCATCCTAAGATCCTGGTGGTAAAAAAGCCTTTTGCTTATGGGGATATGCATTGCCGTACCTATATTTTAAAACGGATGCAGGAACTGAAGGCAGCAGGAGTATCTATTCTGCTTTTGACCGGCTATCTTACAGATTGCGTATATATATCAGACCATATCGGGATCGTAAAAGACGGAAGTTTTTCTGTACTGTTAGAGCCACAGGAGTACGGGATCACCAGCAGACTTTTTTGATAGATGTCTGCATTATTCTGAAAAATGTCTACCCTATTCTAAAAAGTGTCCCCTTATTAATTCCTCCTGTTCTGTTATAATTTTCTTAATAAAAGAACAGGAGGGGTAAATGATAATGGAACAGTTAATGAGAGAAAAACTCCTTACAGTAAAAAAAGAGATGGAAGGCTTTATGAAGGAAAGCGTTCCATTTTGGCTTGAAAATGGAATCGATAAAGAATACGGCGGTTATCTGGTATGCTTTGATTCCAAAGGAAAGCTGATGAAGGAATTGGCAGTATTAACTCCTGAGGATAAAATGATCGTAACCCAGACACGTATGATCTGGGGATTTTCGGCACTTCTTCGCAATGGCCTGGCAAAACGTTATGGCTGGGAAGAAAAATGCAAAGAAGCAGCAAAACAGGGTGTAGATTTCTTCATTGATAAATTCTGGGATAAGAAGAACACCGGCTGGGCATGGGTAACAGACCGGAAGGGAAATGTCCTGGATAATGGGAAACTGGTTTACGGACAGACCTTTGCAATCTATGCGTTAGCTGAATATTATATGGCTACCGGTGATGAGCGAGGTATCGAATATGCGGAAAAAACCTTTGATGCTCTGAAAAAATATGCAGCAGACACTTTCTACGGCGGCTATTTTGAGAACTTCAAAGAGGACTGGACACTGGAAAGTGCCGGAGTTTATGGAGGAGACCTGAAATCCCTGGATATCCACATGCACACCATGGAAGCATATACAACTCTTTATGAGGCAACCCACAAGGAAGTACATAAGAGAGCTCTTCAGGAAATCATTGATATTGTGTTAAAACACATACGCTCATGCAAAACACTACGCTCTTCCGCCGG
>OGZW01001115.1_pt1 | contig 21903 bp, 20 predicted proteins | sample 1577001 | NCBI WGS metagenome assembly OGZW01 (sample SAMEA3541519, study PRJEB24748) | human gut metagenome | biome: human gut; feature: human-associated habitat; material: faeces | place: China | collected 2012 | reverse complement strand
AGGACGCGCTTGATGTGCTAAAAAAAGCCATAAACATTCTGGGCGAATAACGGAAGCTGTTTATCTCGAAGTTACCGTTAAATCAGAAAACGCTAAAAAAGCAGGACGCCGGGTTTCTGTTTCCGGAATGTTAAAATATTTAGGCGTTTCACGGTCAGGGTATGCCGCATGGAAACGGCATATACCATCCGATACTGCCAAACGCAGGAAACTGCTCAAGGACAAGATCAAAAAGATTTATGACGATTCTCATCAGAATTATGGTGCCCCTAAGATCACAAGGGAATTGCGTAAAACAGGGGAAAACATTTCTGAAAGAACTGTCGGTAAATACATGAAACAAATGGGCATCAAAGCCCAATGGATCCGTCCATGGACAGTAACAACCAAGGATTCCGATTTCAGTAATGAATTGCAAAATATCCTTGATGAGCAGTTTAATCCTGAACGTCCAAATGCAGTCTGGTGTTCAGATATCACATATATCTGGACGATGGAAGGTTTTGTATATCTGACCAGCATTATGGATCTGTATTCAAGAAAGATCATTGCATGGACGCTTTCCAAAACATTGGAAACATCCTGTGTGATTGAAACTATAAACAAAGCAAAAGTAAAACGCAGCACCGAATTACCTTTGATCATCCACAGTGACAGAGGCAGCCAGTATGTATCGAAAGAATATAAACAGGCAACAGCAAAAATGAATCGAAGCTATTCCAAGAAAGCTTTTCCTTGGGATAATGCCTGTATCGAATCCTTTCATTCGCTGATAAAACGGGAATGGCTGAACCGCTTTAAGATCAGCAATTACAAACATGCATACCGCCTGGTATTTGAATACTTGGAAACGTTTTATAATACCAAACGAATTCATAGTCATTGCGATTATATGTCACCCGATGATTTTGAAAGATTGTATCAACAGGCAACTTCGGAATTGCTGGCAGGTTAGAATGAGAAAAACTCATTTTAACTTGTACTAAATCTTGACATAGGACCAATCCCGTTGAACAGAATGTTTGAGAGCAGTGTTAATCCATAGGGGATTGAAACTAATGTCCCAGACACCACAATGACCCTGTGTTTGAGAGCAGTGTTAATCCATAGGGGATTGAAACACAATAAAGACAGCATCCATAGCATCATCAGTTTGAGAGCAGTGTTAATCCATAGGGGATTGAAACGATAGGTGCTAGGTTTGTACTGCTTGTCTGTTTGAGAGCAGTGTTAATCCATAGGGGATTGAAACTATATTCAGATATTTGCATACTGTCCTTTGTTTGAGAGCAGTGTTAATCCATAGGGGATTGAAACTACTTGTATCTTAAAGGCACGATTTGTCACGTTTGAGAGCAGTGTTAATCCATAGGGGATTGAAACCACTATATTGTCCCAAAAAATGGACTTTAAGTTTGAGAGCAGTGTTAATCCATAGGGGATTGAAACGAATGTAAGCATAAGGCTGCAAAGTCAGCCCTTAGTTTGAGAGCAGTGTTAATTCATAGGGGATTGAAATTGTATATAAGTTGTATAGTTTTTGCTTGAAAATTCACCTGTATAAAGACATGTGATGATAGTACAGTGCTAATTTGTTGGCAAAAGATAAAATTTATCATAAACAATATACCTAGAAAGAAGTGATATATTTGACCGCAGGCTGGAAACTAAAATCAGGCGAAATATTAAGCAGACAGGTAAGTAATGACAAATTGTGGTCTGTTTTTAATTATGTATTTTCTGGTAGTAAAAAACGTAACACATACAAATTTGGTTTAATTAAAGCACTTCTGGACAATTTGTTTAATATGACTTTACAGGGCGAAGATTATTTTATTTCATATCAAATGATATTTGAAAAATTTGCTCAAAATTATTGGAATCTGGTCGTAAAATATCACCTAAAACAAATGCGTTCGGATGGAAGATCAGAATATTCTAAGGTGGAGAGTATTTTTCGAAATATGGTAAAAGCAAATCCGATTATTGCGACTCTGGAGTTTGATGTAATTGGAGAGACAGAAAGAAATAGAATGGTTCAGGAGATTTCGAAAGAGTGCAGAAAAAACGTGGTCGGAGCATTGTATCAGGATACGGAAGGCTTGTTGTATTCTTTTGATCTGAAAAAGGGTGGATTATATATCAGCTCTGCGGCATATGAATTTATGCTCAAATACAAAGAACAATTAGAAAAGTTAAACTATTATAGCTGGGCAAAATTCTTGGAGCAGATTAACGATGGAAATGTTTTGATTGGATTGCTGGATAAGTTGGAATTATCGACGCCACAACGGACAAATCTATCGGTTTATCGTGAAATACTTAAAAAAGAATTTGAGGAAAATACTTGTTTTTATTGTGGGAGTAAATTGACAAAAGCAATTCATGTAGATCATTTTATACCTTGGTCTTATGTGAAAGATGATAAAATGTGGAATTTTGTTTTGTCGTGTTCACGATGTAATGAAAAGAAAAATAATAAAATTCCGGCAGAAAAGTTTTTGCTTAAAATAGAGAAACGAAATAAAAAAGCAGCTCAGATTCATGATGATTTAGTATATGAAGATTTTAAGGAATATGATGACAGCAGAATGAAACGATTATGGAAATATGCACAATTAAGTGGCATGAAGCAATTTGATATTTGTGTTGACCAATGTAACGAAAAGGCAGGTGTTTCCCATGGCAAAATCCCCCAATCAAAAATTGAAACTCCTATATCTTATGAAGATTTTTCAAGAAAAGACGGATGACAATCATGGTCTCCGGGCTGTGGATCTGATGGAAGAGCTTCGCCAGTACGGTATAGAGGTAGAGAGAAAAAGTCTGTATTCAGATATAGAAGCATTGCAGATATTTGGATTGGACATTAATAAAATTCAAAAAAACCGGACATTTTATTATTATATGGGACAGCGGGAGCTGGAGTTTGCTGAGTTAAAACTTTTGGTGGATGCGGTACAGTCGTCAAAGTTTATTACGGTCAAAAAGTCGCGCCAGTTAATAAAAAAGCTGGAGCATTTAGTCAGTATACATGATGCCAAAAAGCTTCATCGGCAGGTGTATGTACAGAGCCGTGTGAAGACGAGGAATGAACAGATATTTTATAATGTGGATAAGGTATATAATGCGATTGATGAGAACCGGATGATTCAGTTTCAGTATTGTCAGTGGAATTTGCAGAAGGAAATGGAGCTTCGTCACAATGGTACATATTACAGGATATCACCTTGGGGACTTGTCTGGGATAATGAGAATTATTACCTGATCGGTTATGACAGTTCGTCGCAAAAGATTAAGCATTTCCGTGTGGATAAGATGCGGAATATCCGGATGATGGAACAAAAGCGGGAGGGAGAAAACGTATTTCGTCAGGTGGATGTTTCAAAATATACCAATATGCATTTTGGAATGTTTAGCGGTCAGGAGCAGACGGTAGAGCTTTTATGCCAGAATCAATCGATAGGAATTATTATGGATCGTTTTGGTACAGAAACACGGCTCTGCAAGGTGGATGAGGAACATTTTCGGGCGACAATTAATGTGGTTGTCAGCAATAATTTTTTGGGGTGGCTGATCGGACTTGGAGATGATATCAAAATTGTCGGACCGGAGAATGTATTGCAAATGATGCAGGAAAGAGTGCAGTCATTAATGGAGATGTACGGAAAGGAACCCTCATAAAAGATTAGAATTATTATTTGACATTTCCGGAGCCTCATGTTATCCTTTGAAACAGAGTGCTGACCGGATTTTGGTACACGAAGGGGGACACCACCGCGGGTGTCTTTCTCGTGTACCTTTTTTTGTGTTGGCGGCCTACACGACAGAAAGGAGTCCGGACATGATTAAAGTTAATGGACAGAAGTATGATTATCAGGAAAAGAAGCTGTTAGAGCTTTTGGAGGAGCAGGGACACCGGCCGGAAATGGTGGCGGTGGAGTTAAATGAGGAAATGGTTCCGAGAGAGAAGTTTCCGGAGACGGTTTTTCATGACGGAGATGTTGTTGAAATTGTGATGTTTATGGGAGGAGGAGCAAGATGAACAAGGATACATTTACATTAGGTGGCAGGGAATTTTCATCCCGTTTTATTCTGGGATCAGGAAAATATTCTATGGAGTTGATCAAGGCGGCTGTGGAGAATGCGCAGGCGGAGATCATTACGCTGGCGGTGCGCCGTACCAATACCCGGCAGAGTGAGAATATTCTCGATTATATTCCCGACAATGTGACACTGCTGCCGAATACTTCCGGGGCAAGGGATGCCAGGGAGGCAGTCCGCATTGCACGAATGGCAAGAGAGCTGGGCTGTGGTGATTTTGTAAAGATTGAGATTATGCGTGACAGCAAGTATTTACTGCCGGATAATGCAGAGACGGTCAAGGCGACAGAGCAGCTTGCCAAGGAGGGCTTTGTGGTGCTTCCGTATATGTATCCGGATCTGTATGCGGCAAGAGATCTGGTCAATGCCGGAGCTGCTGCTGTGATGCCGTTAGCTTCTCCGATCGGTTCTAACAAGGGATTGGCAACGAAGGAGTTTATTCAGATTCTGGTGGATGAGATTGATCTGCCGATCATTGTGGATGCCGGAATCGGCCGTCCGTCCCAGGCGTGCGAGTGCATGGAGATGGGAGCCGCTGCTGTGATGGCCAATACAGCGATTGCGACAGCCGGTGATGTGGCGGCAATGGCGGGGGCCTTTAAGGATGCCATCAACGCAGGCCGTGCGGCATATCTGGCAGGTCTTGGCAGAGTGTTGGAGCGGGGAGCATCCGCATCGGATCCGTTGACGGGATTTTTACGCGACTAATGTAAAGAACTTCGAATAAAGAGATGAGGAGTAACAACATGGAAAATGATTTTTTTGTGGATTCGGATAAACTGAGTGAAAAGGCTCTGGAAAAAAAGCACCGTCTGGAGAATGATCCTTCCAGCCGTACGGATCATATGGCGTATATGGAGGGGATGGAGCAGATTTCTCCGGAGATCCGGGAGAAAGTGCTTTCTCAGATGGAGAGTTATGACTATTCGAAATATACTGCGGTTGACGTGCGGCGGGCTCTGCAAAATGACCGCTGTAGTGTAGAAGATTTTAAGGCACTTCTTTCTCCGGCGGCGGAACCGTTTCTGGAGGAGATGGCAGAGAAGGCAAAGCGGGAGACAAGCAAGCATTTTGGTAACACAGTATATCTGTTTACGCCGTTATACATTGCCAATTACTGTGAAAATTATTGTATATACTGTGGATTTAATTGCTACAATGACATTAACCGGAAGCGTCTGAGCGCAGATGAGATCCGTAAGGAAATGAAGATTATTGCGGATTCCGGAATCGAAGAAATTTTGATGCTCACCGGAGAGAGTCCGGTCAAAAGCGATGTGAAATATATTGGCGAGGCCTGCAAGATGGCGAAGGAATATTTCCGAAATGTTGGTCTGGAGATCTATCCGGTGAATTCGGAGGATTACCGTTATCTTCATGAATGCGGAGCAGATTATGTGACGGTATTCCAGGAGACTTATGATAGTGATAAATATGAGACCCTTCATCTGATGGGGCACAAGAGAGTATTCCCGTACCGCTTTGAGGCGCAGGAACGTGCCCTGATGGGAGGTATGCGCGGCGTCGGTTTTTCGGCACTTCTGGGGCTGGCGGATTTTCGAAAGGATGCGCTGGCATCGGCACTTCACGTTTATTATCTTCAGAGAAAATATCCTCAGGGAGAGTTTTCTCTGTCCTGTCCGAGACTGCGGCCGATCATCAATAATGATAAGATCAATCCGCTGGATGTTCATGAGAGACAGCTTTGCCAGGTGCTTTGTGCCTATCGTATTTTCCTGCCATATGTGGGAATTACGGTGTCCTCACGCGAGGAGAAGTCGTTTCGTGACGGTATTGCCAAGATCGCGGCAACAAAGATTTCAGCAGGTGTGTCTACCGGCATTGGTGATCACGAAGAAAAATATACAGGAGAAAGTGAGGAGGATACCGGAGACGAGCAGTTTGAGATTGCAGATGGCAGAAGCTTTGACCAGATGTATCAGGATATGGAGTCAGAAGGATTGCAGCCGGTATTAAACGATTATATTTATGTGTAAGATACCACAGATCTGTATAACAAACCGCCATCTGGTGACGGGGGATTTTCTGGAACAGCTCCGCTATGTGGCAGGGCTTCATCCGGAGAAGATTATTTTGCGGGAGAAGGATCTGCCTCAGGAGCAGTATGAGATACTGGCAGAGAAGGTGCTAAAGGTCTGCCGGCAGGAGAAAGTTTCCTGTGTGCTTCATTATTATCCGGAGTCAGCAAAGAAGCTGGGGGTGCGGGCGATTCATCTGCCAATGCCCCTGCTTCGGTCTCTGGATGACCGGGACAAGGAGTACTTTGATGAGATTGGGGCATCGACACATTCAGTAGAGGAGGCAGTTGAGGCACAAAAGCTGGGAGCAACTTATATTACTGCCGGTCATGTCTTTGCCACAGATTGCAAAAAGGGGGTACCGCCCCGTGGAACATACTTTTTGCGTCAGGTATGTGAAAGTGTGAAGATTCCGGTGTATGCTCTGGGAGGCATCTGTGATGAAAACCAGCAGATGTGCATGGATGCCGGGGCAGCCGGAGTGTGCCGGATGTCGGATTTCATGAGGCGGATTGCAAAATAAACCAAATAACATTATCAAATAGAACAAATATGATACAAACGTAGTCTATATAAACTGAAAACATGATATTACCACATCCGCTCGCCAAGCGGACAGTGATTGTCCGTGCGGAAGGCTCTTGCTTCCACGTAGCTGCCGCATTTCCGGCAGGTACCCATATGCAGCCATTTACAATCCTTGCAGACAGACAGCCGCTTCTCATAGAGAGGAGCGGCTGTTTTTTCGTGATCCGGTATCTGCTTTTGATAGGAAAGGATCTGCTGCATAGCTGTCTGGTCGGTCATCTCCCGGATCAGACAGCGGACACAGAACGGTTTAGCTGACATAACAGCAGATGCGGCATACGCTGCAGGCCGGCAGAGAGACAACCTGCAGATTGCCGTTCCATTCTTCTTCGGTTTCAAAGGCACGTACCTGATCCGGATCATCAAAGGTATTGTATGCGTGTGCCCCGGCATGCAGCATGGCGACGGATGCTTCTCCGCAGAAGGAATATTTCATCGGCAGCGCCAGCTCCACAGAGAGAGAATCTGTCAATGAGGTGTTTGCCAGTGTGATGGTCAGAAGTTTCTGACCATTCTGCTCTGTGACAGATACGGACTCTGACAAGGCGGGGATTGAGATATCGTTATATGATATGACCGGTCCATTGATCCTATTTGCTGCGTCTGCGGCATAACTTTCCACCAGAGTAGCATTCTGATGCTCTTTATACATCTGGAATACATCGTAGGTTGGTGTTTTCAGGATTTTGGTATCCTCGGTCAGGATCATTGCCTGCAGGACATTGACCACCTGGGCAATATTTGCCATAGCAATACGGTCACTGTGCTTGTTAAAAATATTCAGAGAGGCAGCGGCTACAATGGCATCCCGCATGGTGTTCTGCTGATACAGGAATCCCGGATTCGTGCCCGGCTCTACATCATACCAGGTACCCCATTCATCCACAAGCAGGTCAATATCATGGTTCGGGTCGTATTCATCCATGATCGCCAGATGCTTCTCGATAATATCCTCGATATGAAGTGCCTTGGAAATAGTAATATAATATTCCTCGTCGCTAAAGTCGGTTGCACTTCCCTTATGCTCCCAGTCGCCCGGCACCGTATAGTAGTGGAGACTGATGCCGTTGGCATGCTCGTGGTCGATACGGCTCATAAGCTCCTTCGTCCAGTTGTAGTCCTCGCCGCTTGGCCCGCAGGCAACCTTGTATAATTTATTATTTCCATAGTTTTTACAGAAACACTGATACCGTTTGTACTCGTTCGCATAGAAATCCGGACTCATACTGCCGCCGCAGCCCCAGTTTTCATTGCCGATCCCGACATATTTTAAGTGCCATGGCTTTGTCCGGCCGTTTTCTTTTCGGAGATTTGTGATGGTGGAGTCTCCGTCGGCAGTCATATATTCGATCCATTCGGCAGCTTCCTGTACAGTACCGCTGCCCAGATTGACGGCAATATACGGTTCACAGTCAAGCTGATCGCACAGCTCCAGGAACTCATGTGTACCAAAGCGGTTGTCCTCCACGATGCCGCCCCAGTTGGTATTGACCATACGGCGGCGGTTCTCCTTGGGACCGATACCGTCCCGCCAGTGATATTCATCGGCAAAGCAGCCGCCCGGCCAGCGAAGAACCGGCAGATGCAGTGCCCGGAGGGCTTCCACAACGTCCTTGCGCATTCCTTTTACATTAGGAATATCAGAATCCTCGCCCACATAGATGCCGTCGTAAATACAGCGTCCCAGATGCTCGGAAAACTGTCCGTAGATTTCCGGAGCGATATGGCTTAAGGTTTTATCCGGGTTAATATGTAATATTGTTTTTAACAAGATGAACTCCTTTCGTGACAATTAGATCAGTTTCATATCGGCCATTGCTCTGCGCAGAATCTCCTGATTCTGTGGCTCCATTTCGGTCAGAGGAGCGCGGAGTGTGCCAACTTCTTTGCCCATCATATTCAGAGCAGCTTTTACAGGGATTGGATTTACCTCACAGAACAGAGCATTGCAGAGTGGAATGCTGTCGATCTGCATCTGTGCTGCTGTCTTGACATCGCCTTTCAGATAGCTGGTAACCATATCGTGCATAAACTTCGGCGCAACGTTTGATACAACGGAGATTACGCCGAGTCCACCCAGAGAAAGGATTGGAACGACCTGATCATCATTTCCGGAGTAAAGTTCAATATTGCCGTCACACAGATTCATAATCTTTGCCACGTTGCTGAGATCGCCGGAAGCTTCCTTAACGCCAACGATATTGTCTACGTTCTTTACCAGAGATGCGATCGTGGCCGGTGCCATAGCACATCCGGTACGGCTTGGTACATTGTAAAGGATCGCCGGAATGGAAATTTCCTTTGCAATCGTTGTGTAGTGGGCGATCAGACCATTCTGGGTTGCCTTGTTATAATATGGTGTCACAAGCAGAACACCGTCTGCTCCAGCCGCCTCTGCCTCTTTGCTAAGCTGGACAGCAGTTGCTGTACAGTTGGAACCGGTACCGGCGATCACCGGGATACGTCCCTTGACACGGTCGATCGCAAAACGGATGGTATCCATATGCTCTTCCTCCGTCATGGTAGCAGACTCACCGGTTGTACCACAGATAATGATCGCATCGGTCTGTCCGGCAATCTGCTCCTCCAGAAGTTCGTCCAGTTTATCGAAATTAATCTCGTGATTTTCTTTCATTGGTGTAACTAATGCAACGCCAGCTCCTTCAAATAATGCCATAATAATGTTACCTCCTTAATAATATAAATGAATGATTCCGGAATCCGTGACGCAAAACGCAATGGATTCCTGTAAAACAGAAAAGAGACGGTGTTGCGCCGTCTCATAATATACACAGGTATAATACGTGATAGCGCTCCATCAAATTGATGACAGTCATGTCGTTATTCACGCCATGCCCAAGGAATATACTGTCAGGCAGAATATCCTTTCGGCACTGTTCCCTTTCCGCGATCCTCCTCTGTCTCCTGGAACATCAGATCGTGTACTGATGAAGAGTGCGACCTCTATCTAAGCCACAGCATACCACTATTGATATGCCTTGTCAAGCCACTGAAATAATGGTATGATGCAAGGGTTAAAGGTAGATGGCAGACAGCAGTTTTGCAAGTGTAGGCAGTCAGCTTATCAATGGAGGTTTTCATGAAGTTTGGGGAAAATGAAATATTAGAGAGGGAAAAAAGATTATTCTCCTCTGAGCATAGATTTGTCAATCGGATGCGTCTGGATGCATTGTGTTTTCAGCTGTTTCTGACGCTGGGGATCGTAGCGGTCCTGGCGGTGTGTCTGGCAGGAGCATTCAGGGGGATTGTCAACAGTGCACCGAAGGTCGGGGAAAAGCAGATCATGACCAGCTCCCGTACGACGGTTTTATATGATAAGGACGGAAATGAATTGCAGCGTCTGGACGGATCGGGCATCCGGCAGGATTATGTGAAGCTGGATCAGATATCAGTGGCGGCAAGAAACGCCTTCATTGCCGCAGATGATACGGATTATTATAAGCACCATGGCGTGGATATCCGGAGCTTTTTCTATGCGTTTTATCCGGATTCCGCTTCGGCACAGTATGCCGGCAGCAGAAGGACGCTGACCCAGACGCTGATCCGTAACCAGATTTTTGTCAATGGCAATAACGGATCGGCGATGGAGCGGATCGTGCAGAAGATTCAGGAACAGTATCTGGCATTGGAGCTGGAGGCAGAAGCCGGGAAAGATAAAATACTGGAGTATTACATGAATACGCTCTATTTTGGAGGAAACCGGATTGGAATTGGTGCGGCGGCAGAGTATTATTTTGATAAGAAGCCGCAGGATCTGACTGTTTCGGAGGCGGCGGTTCTGGCAGCACTGGCTCAGGATCCGGCTTTATATGATCCGGTCGATGAGCAGAAGGCAAATATTAACAAGAGAACGGAAATCCTGAGTGTGATGCTGAGTATGGAAACGATTTCGGAGGATGAGTACGAGGATGCTCTTGGAGACAATGTTTACATGACACTCCAGACAGCCATTCAGAAGAAAAACGGTACGACCGAGGCAAAAGATTATTATGTTTCCGCAGTAATATCACAGGTAATCTCGGATTTAAAGGAGCGCGGCGGTTACAGTGCCACGCAGGCATATCATGCGGTATATCAGGGAGGTATGAAGATTTATACCTGTCTGGACGGGGAGATACAAAAGATCTGTGAGCAGGAAGTGGAGAAGCAGCTTCGTCATGAAAAAGGAAAAAGAAAACGCCAGATCTCTCTGGTTCTGATCGATCAGTCCAATGGGAAGGTCAAGGCACTGATTGGCGGCCGGTCCGGGGAGGAGCCTCAGGCCGGAGGCAATCGTGCCATTGATTATACAAGAAATCCGGGGATGATGCTGACACCGCTGTCGGTGTGGACGCCGGCGCTGGATACGGCAGGAATGACATTGGGGACGGTACAGGATGATGTTGCCTGCAGCTACACGGAGAACGGTACGACCAAAACCACAAAGGATGAGAAGGAATATCAGGGGCTTGTGACGACGCGGGAAAGCATTCTGAAAAGTCTGCAGTCCACCGCGATCCAAACCATGGAGAATTTTGGAATACAGACAGGCTATGATTATCTGAAAAAATTTGGAATCTCCAGTCTGATTGAGAAGCAGGAGGACGTGGAAGGCAAGGTGATCGGTGATCTCTCCCTGTCCATGGCAGTGGGAGATATGGTGGATGGCGTAACCAATCTGGATCTGACAGCGGCATATGCGGCTCTGGCCAATGAAGGGAAAAGTGTCAGCCCCATCTTTTATACAAAGTTAGTGGACCGGACCGGTAATATTCTTTTTAAAAACGAGCAGAAGCAGTCGCAGATCCTGCGAAAATCCACCGCTTGGCTGATGACCAATGTATTGCAGGAATATGTTGAGAATGGGGAAGGAAAAGCTGCTGATCTGAAAATAGAAAAGCTGGCTGCGGCCGGATACGGTGGGAGTTCTGCCGGTAATAAGGATCAGTGGTTTGAGGGATATACACCGTTTTATACGGCGGGAATCTGGAGCGGATATGATGATGAAAAACGGATCGCAACCGGAATATCCTGCGAGGCTTTGTGGAAACGGATCATGACACAGGTGCATGAAGTCAAGAAGATCGAGAAGGGAAGCTTTAAGATATCGGAGGATATTGTGGCGTGCAATATCTGTACAAAATGCGGTGGCCTTGCAGTGGAGAATTTATGTGATAAGGCGCTTGGCGGCAATGCCATGCGGCGGGAATATTTTTTAAACGGGACACAGCCGGTTCAAAACTGTGATTGCCATGTAAGATACCGGGTATGCCAAAAAAGCGGCAGACTTGCCACGGAGAAGTGCCCGGAAAAACAGGTTGAAGAACGGGTCTATCTAATCAAGGAAGAAACAGGAAAAACAAAAGACAGCCCATATGTGCTGTCCTCAAAATTGAAAAACAGTAAATGCAGTCTCCACAAATAAGGAGACTGCATTTTTGTTAAATTTTCTGGAAATCTACCGCTCCCTGCATCCAGATAATACCCTTGAACCGGCGGCCGATCATAGGCTCGCCCACAAGAGAATCTTTGTTGATACCGATAGTCAGAACAATATCATTGCAGGAAATTAACAGTTGATAAATTTCCTCACCCGAATATTGATTTTTGACGCAGCTCCAATTGACAATGGTGCCGAGAATCTGATAATTATCGGATTCGGAACCGTAAGGAATAAAACTTGTCTCTACGATACTGTACAGATCCTCTGTGCGGATGCGCCGGTTGATCTGCGCTGACAGATCGATCTCGTCTATGGTCAGGCTGTCGATGGCATCCTGATCTCCGGACTTTGCCATGGCAATGAGCTGGTTTCGCATTCGTGTGCGGTAAGATTTTCGCCTTTTGATCTCCTCGTTATCCTCGACCCCCAGCAGAATTTTACCCTCCAGAGCCAGTCCGGACAGATAGGTCCGGGCCTTGTGCGGGGTATTGTCGCTGCAGTCTAGCATCAGATAATCGACGGCATTCTGCAGATAAAAGATCATAGATATGCCAAGGCGGATATCGTCGCACATACCGGTAAAAGCGTCGGTATCCACACGTTTATTGACGGTAATGTCAGAAACTGTGGACAGGATCGTTCCCTTCAGATATGGAAAATGATGCTCAATATGGAAAAATCCCTTTTCATCATACTCGCCCCGGACAACGATGCCGGCGTGACTGGCGAATTCTTTGGTAAATTCTGTATAAATATGATTTTTTGATAATGCAATCTTTTTGGTCTGATCCGGTTCGTTCATGATGATTCCAAGCAGCTTGTCCATGTCCTGCCTGGTATTGATATGACTAAAACCGATGGAACGTAAAAAACGATGCATTGGGATCACCCCTTTCAATAAAATATGAATCGGTATCCATTTATTCTACTACGGGATATGTGAAGAATCAAGGAAAATGTTGCTATTAAGGGGGATATCATATATAATTTAGAGAAGTATGTAGATTTTCAAAGACGTGGTGATTTAGTCGATGAAGACATGGAGGATGAATATGAGTAAAATTGCAGTAATGACAGACAGTAACAGTGGTATTACGCAGATTGAGGCAAAGGAAATGGGGATTACCGTTTTGCCGATGCCATTTATTATTGATGGGAAGACATACTATGAGGATATCAGTCTGACACAGGAGGAGTTTTATGAGAAGCTTGCGCAGAATGCGGATGTATCCACGTCGCAGCCTTCGGTGGAGGATGTATTAAAATACTGGGATAAGGCATTGGAGGATGCGGACGAACTCGTCTATATCCCAATGTCCAGCGGCTTGTCAGGTTCCTGTTCCACCGCGCAGATGCTTTCTAAGGACTATAACGGCAGAGTGCAGGTTGTAGATAACCAGCGCATTTCGGTAACGCAGCGTCAGTCGGCGGTGGATGCCATGGAGCTGGCCGGTCGTGGTATGAATGCAGCTCAGATCAAGGAGCTTCTGGAGCAGGAAAAAATGCAGTCCAGTATTTACATTATGCTGGATACATTGACCTATCTGAAAAAGGGAGGCCGTATCACTCCTGCAGCGGCGGCACTGGGAACAGCACTTCGCCTAAAGCCGGTTCTGCAGATCCAGGGAGAGAAGCTGGATGCCTTTACCATTGCCCGCACCAAAAAGCAGGGTGTGGCAAAGATGATCAATGCTATGGAGACGGATATTAAGGAGCGTTTCGGTGGCATGGAAAATATGGATCATATCCATATTGAGGTGGCACACACGGCAAATGAGGAGGCTGCGAAGGAGTTTGAGGAAGAGCTTCGGGAGCATTTCGGTGTGAAGAATGAGATTATCTGTAATCCGCTTTCCTTAAGTGTATCCTGCCATATCGGGCCGGGAGCACTGGCAGTTGCATGTTCCAAGGCAATTCCGGAATAGGACAGAATGGAGGTAGAGGGATGAATTATATTGAAGGATTAGGACAAAAGGCACAGAAGGCAAAAAAGAGTCTGGCGACAGCATCTACCGGACAAAAGAATGAAATACTGACACGGATCGCGGCGAAGCTTCTGGAAAATCAGGAGCAGATCCTGGCAGAAAACGAAAAGGATATAGCAAATGCCAGAGAGAATGGCATTTCTGAGACTATGGTGGATCGTCTGCGCCTGACACCGGAGCGGATTCAGGGGATTTCTGATGCCTGTATCCAGCTGACCAATCTGGAGGATCCGGTGGGAGAGATCATAGAGGGTTCTACGCGTCCCAATGGTATGAAGATTAGCAAGATACGTGTCCCGATGGGTGTGGTTGGAATCATTTATGAGTCACGTCCCAATGTTACAGTGGATGCGGCTTCTCTTTGTATCAAAAGCGGAAATGCAGCAATCCTGAGGGGAGGCAAGGAGGCGATCTGTTCCAATAAGGTATTGATGAATACTATGCGGGAGGCAGTTGCCCAGTGTGGTTTCCCGGAGGATATCGTGCAGCTGGTCGAGGATACTTCCAGAGAGGTGTCCACCCAGATGATGCAGGCAAACGGTCTGATCGATGTGCTGATCCCAAGAGGTGGTGCGGGACTGATTCAGGCTGTTGTAAAAAATGCAACGCTTCCGGTGATCGAGACGGGAACCGGCAATTGCCATATTTATGTGGATGCCACAGCGGATCCGGCTATGGCTGTGAATATCACGGACAATGGTAAAACACAGCGGCCGAGCGTCTGTAATGCGCTGGAAACCTGTCTGGTGCATAAGGATGTGGCGGAGGAGTTTCTGCCAATGTTAAAGGCAAAGCTGGATGAGCATCAGGTAGAGATCCGGGGCTGTGAAAGAACAGCAGCGATTCTGGGAGACTGTGTCGTTCCGGCAACAGAGCAGGATTATGCTACAGAGTTTCTGGACTATATTATTTCTATAAAAGTCGTAGATTCTGTGGAGGAAGCCATTGCCCATGTATCCAAATATTCCACGGGGCATTCCGAGTGTATTGTGACAGAAAGCTATGCCAATGCCCGGAAGTTCCAGGAGGAAGTGGATTCGGCATGTGTCTATGTGAATTGTTCTACGAGATTTACGGACGGTGGTGAGTTTGGACTGGGAGCAGAGATCGGCATTTCCACCCAGAAGCTTCATGCGAGAGGACCGATGGGCTTAAAGGAGCTGACCACGATGAAGTATCTGATCTGCGGAGACGGACAGATCAGATAAATAACCGATTTGCGTGAGGAGGAGACATCATGAGTTTGACAGCAACACCCAATGGAGACAGAGTACAGATTGCGATTTTCGGCAGGCGAAATGCCGGGAAATCCAGCGTGATCAATGCGGTGACAGGACAGCAGCTTGCAATCGTATCGGATGTGAAGGGAACCACGACGGACCCGGTTTATAAGGCGATGGAGATATTACCGATCGGCCCGTGTATGTTTATTGATACACCGGGGCTGGATGATGAGGGGGAACTGGGCGAGAAACGTGTGGAGAAGGCAGTACAGGTGCTGAACCGCACAGATATCGCCATGCTGGTGTTAGATATTTCCAGACTCACACCGGAGGAACTGGCGCAGGGCCGGGGGATCGGCGAGAAGGAGCAGCAGATCCAGACGATGATCGAGGAGAAGAAGCTTCCCTATGTGATCGTACTGAATCAGGAGGACAAGCTTTCTCAGGAGGAGGCAGAGAAGCGACGTCAGCAGATCATGGCAAAGAATGGAACGGTGCCGGTCTGCAATGTGAGCACTGTCCGCAAAACGGGACTGGAAAAGCTCAAGGATGCACTGATCATGCTTGCCCCGGATACGGATCTGAAATTACACATTCTCGGAGATCTGGTGGAGGAGAATGATGTAGTGGTTCTGGTGGTGCCGGTGGATTCGGCTGCACCGAAGGGACGGCTGATCATGCCACAGCAGCAGGTGATCCGCGATATATTGGATAACCACGCAGTATCTGTGGTGACTCAGGTGCCTTCTCTGGCAATGACTCTGGATATGCTTGGAGATAAGGTAAAGATGGTTATTACGGACTCTCAGGCATTTGGAGAGGTGTCCCGGATTGTGTCCACACAGATTCCGCTGACTTCTTTTTCCATTCTATTTGCCAGACATAAAGGAAATCTCCGGACTCTGGTAGAAGGCGTTACGGCGGTGGACCGGTTAAGGGACGGAGACAGGGTATTGATCGCCGAGGGATGCACTCACAGGAGACAGTGTGACGATATCGGGACAGTGAAAATTCCCCGCTGGCTGAAGGAATATACAGGGAAAGAATTACAGATCGAGACCTGCAGCGGCACCGGCTTTCCGACGGATCTGTCCTCCTATGCACTAATCATTCACTGTGGAGGCTGTACCCTTCATGAAAAGGAAATGAAACATCGGATCTTCCGGGCGCAGCAGTGTCAGGTGCCAATTGTCAATTATGGCATCTTTATTGCATATGTAAAAGGAATATTGAAGCGGAGTGTGGAGCTGTTTCCGGCGGTCTGGGAACTGCTGGAGTAGATGTATAACAAGGAGAGAATTAATGAAACTTATTGTTAATGAAATTGAGAAAAAATTTGAAGAGAAAGAAGTTCTTAAGGGAGCCTCTTTCACCTTTGAAAAGGGTAAGATATACGGACTTCTGGGACGAAATGGAGCCGGTAAAACGACACTTTTTAACTGTATCAGTCACGAGATTGATTTTGACGGTGGCTCCGTTTCTCTGGAGGAGAACGGAGAAAACAGACCTGTGAATTTTGATATGATGGGATATGCGTTTTCTACTCCGGTTCTGCCGGAGTTTCTTACCGGTTATGAGTTCATTAAATTCTTTCTTGATATTCATAAAGGCAAAATAGAAAATCCTCTGACGGTGGAGGAGTATGCACAAATGGTGGGGCTGGATCTGCCGGATCTGGACCGGCTGCTCAAGGGATATTCCCACGGCATGAAAAATAAAATGCAGATGCTTTGTCTGCTGATCAGCAAGCCGCCGATCATTCTGTTAGATGAACCGCTGACATCGCTGGATGTGGTTGCGGCTCATGAGATGAAGGAGCTTTTACTGGCAATGAAAAAAGATCATATTATAATATTGTCCACTCACATTTTGCAGCTGGCACAGGATCTGTGTGACGAGATCGTGCTGCTTCATCAGGGGAAATTGTCCGGAGTGGATGATCTGGATTGTCATGATCAGGGATTTGAGGAGCATGTAATGGAGCTTCTGAGCCGTTAGAAAGGATACAGACAGATGAATCAGATAATAAGTCAGTTTCAGTTGTTTTTTGCCCAGCAGGTGAATCAACTGATCTATACGATCATTAATTTTAAACCATTGAAGGGGCTGATCTCGGAGGAGTGGTATGCCCGCAGTGATATCAAAAAGACACTGGGAATCCTTTGCCTGATCTGGAACGGGCTCAAGGATATCCTGTGGAAGTCATTATATTTTCTGCTGGCTGTCTTTGTACCGTGTGCGATCTTACAATCGAATATCGGTTGGAGCGATCATACGATGGCATCGATGATGGTATGGATATTTTTGATCCTGAATTGTTTTATGGGCTCCTTTACCAACAGCCATATTATTACCAATGGTGACGAACAGGATTACCTGTTATTGAATCTCATGCGGATTGACGCCAAAAGCTATTATCTCACCGGTATTTTATGGGAGTATGGCAAAGCAGCCGTTTGCTGGATGATTGCATTTTTCCTGATCTTAAATCATGCATTTCCGGGACATATGGGGATTTTTGTGTGGGTGATCCTGTGCTATATCTGCTGTCGTCCGATCGGTGAGGCAGTTTCCCTGCTTCTTTGTGAGCATTATAATAAGATTCCTTATCAGGACAAAAGTAAGGAAGTACGGGGAAGCTATTATTTGTACAATTTCGGGATGGCTGTTGTAGCGTATGGTCTTTATCCTGTCCTGTTTTTGGTACAGAGACAAAAGATGGTCTGGAATCCGTTGTTTGATGCAGGTGGTTTTTCTATGGGATTACAGGGGCTCCTTCTGGCGGTCATGCTGATTGCAGCCGTGGCTTCTGTGAGATATCTGCGGGCGTATCCGAAATATCTGCAGGTGGCGAGAATGCTCTGTAGTTATCAGCGTGTGATGGAGCATCAGAAGGAAGTTGACAATGTCCAGTCTCTCGACGGTCAATTAAAGGATACTATGGACGAGGATGCCGTGACGGAGCGGATTTTTCAGGATAAAAGCGGCTATGAATATCTTCATGCCATCTTTTTTGAACGTCACAAAAAGATCGTGGCAAGACCAAGCCGGATCAAGGCATGGATCGTGGAAGGATTGTTTGGTGCGACCGCAGTGGCTACGATCGTTAGCCGTTTTATGGCATCTGCGGCACAGTTTCAGGAGATGAGTGATGGCGTCTGGAGCACGGTGAATATGCTGTTGGCGATTCTTGTATTTATTATGTATTGTTCTTCTTCCGGAGAAAAGCTGACACAGGCGATGTTCTTTCACTGTGATGCTTCTCTGCTGAAGTATGGATATTACCGGACACCGGAGGCGATCATATCCAGTTTCCGGATCCGCCTGCGTTATATGATCCGGACGGAGTGCCCGTTTATTGCGGCGTTTTGCGCAGGAGTATTTATCAATCTGATGCTTTTGGGAAGATTCCGGAATATTTTGCAGATCATAGCGATCTTATTCTGTATCGTGATGCTGTCGGTATTTTTTTCCGTGCTGTTTCTGTGTATGTATTATATTTTTCAGCCGTTTACAGAGGCAGGAAATACCACAAGTGTCGGTTATAAGATCTGTACCATAGGGATTTATCTTGTGGCGTATAGCTGTCTGCAGATCCATACACCGCCGACATACTTTGCAGCGATCATTTTGGGAGTTACCGTTGTGACTCTGGTGGCAGCATTGCTGCTGGTGTGGAAGCTGGCACCAAAGACGTTCCGGCTGAAATGATGAAGGAAAAGGTATGAAAGAGAAATCGACAACAGGAAAGGGGATTTCAATGCGTAAAAAAAAGACCTATGTATTTAATATTATATTAATGATCGTGGTTCTGGCTTTTACCTTTTATACACTTCTTCATGGAGAAGATCTGAGGGAGATTTTATCTGTTTTGAAAAAAGCGGATAAAAGCTGGCTTGTATTTGCTGCTGTGTTTGCTGTTGCATATCTGGTTCTGCAGGCAGTATCCCTGAAAGTGATCGTGCAGTCAGCAGGAACATCTATGAAGCTTAAGGATGGCGTGAAATATACTTTTATTGGGTTTCTGTTTAATGCCATTACACCGTCAGCCAGTGGAGGACAGCCTATGCAGGTGTATTATATGCGCCAGGATGGCGTGTCTGTCGGAGTTTCTTCTGTGGCACTTTTGTTCTGGACGATTATTTACAAGGTGGCATTGATGGTCATAGAAGGGATAGTGCTCCTGTTTTTCCGGGGATTTCTTCATCAGTATCTTGGTCATTATTACTGGCTTTTTGTGTTGGGAATGGCAGTCAATCTGGTGTCCATTGTTTTGTACTCTATTGTTGTTTTTTCAAAAAACGGTGTGCGGAATCTGGCACTTCTTGGCACTTGGATCTGTCATAAACTTCGGATCATACGGAACAAAAAACGGTTTATGGAGCGGCTGGATCACTCTCTGGAATTGTATCAGGAGGGGGCCGTGTATATGAGAACACACTGGGAGGTTTTCTTTGTGGTGTTGGGAATTACCGTGCTGCAGAGAATCAGCTTCTTTGCAGTGACCTGGTTTGTCTGTCTTGCTCTGGGTCAGCATGGCGCATCTCCATGGGAGATTGTGATGCTGCAGAGTTTTGTGGCAGTTTGTATTGACATTTTGCCATTGCCCGGTGGAGTTGGTGTTAATGAAGGCTTTTTCGTGACCCTGTTCAAACAGATCATGAGCAGGAGCACAGCGGTATCTGCAATGCTGTTAAGTCGTGGCGTGAATTTTTATATCCTGATGATCATTGGAGCGGTAGTGGCGGTTTATACCAGTGCCAGAAAGGTTACGGAATAGTTTCAAAGCATGGTGAGAGGGCGGTCTGCTGAGGAGCAAGGGCGGACAGCGTTAACAGGAATTGCTCAGAAGTGGGGAGTTTTATGAGTCAGTCATATCAGATAATTTATGAGGGCGGCAGTGACGAGATTGTAGAAAAGAAGTCCCGTTTTATTGCCCATGTATTTCCGGTGCATTCCGAGGAGGAGGCAGCCGGTCATATTGAACAGATCCGGAAGAAGTATTGGGATGCCAGACACAACTGTCATGCCTTTGTGATCGGACCCAACAATGAGATCAGCCGGTGCAGCGATGACGGAGAACCCTCCGGAACGGCAGGAAGGCCGATTCTGGAGGTGCTGCAGGGACAGGAAATTCATGATGTTCTTGTAGTTGTAACAAGATATTTTGGAGGCACACTTCTGGGAACCGGAGGACTGGTGCGGGCCTATTCCCAGGCAACACAGGCGGGTCTTGCGGCGAGCCGGGTCATGACGAAGCAGCCGGGGCGGAAGATAACGGTCGGGACCGATTACAATGGCATTGGAAAACTCCAATACATAGTAGGAAAACGGCAGATTCCGGTGATGGATACCCGCTATGGAGAGGCGGTGGAGATGGATGTGCTAGTGCCGGAGGAAGAGGTAGGAGCCTTAACAAAGGAGATTACCGAAGCGACTGCCGGAAAAGCAGAGCTTGACATTTCCGATGAACTGTTTTTTGCGGTTCTGGACGGACAGCCTATGATCTTTTAGAAAGGACAGATCAGATATGGATTTATTTGAATATATGAGGGAGCAATCGAAGGATGATGATGCACCCTTAGCATCCCGGATGCGTCCATGTTCTGCAGACAAGTCAAACTTTGAGTTTCATACCGTGTACGTCCGGTAATATACATTTTTATATTGTCTGGATCTGAAAAGAATAATAAAATGTAGCTATATCAGTCACAAAACAGGAGGACAGAGATGATAAAAGTATATGGTATGCCTACCTGTCCTGATTGCGCTTATGTACATGTGCAGATCAAGGACAGAACAGGAGAGTTTGAATACATTAACATCGGTGAGGATGTGCAGTATCTGAAAGAATTTGTACGGCTAAGAGACAAAGAAGCAGCATTTGACGAATGCAGGGAAAACGGATATCTGGGGATTCCGTGCTTTGTCAGGGAAGATGGTTTTGTGACCGTCGTGCCGGAGAAAGTTGGACTTGTGTCAAGTCAATTTTACAAATACGTGACATCAACGCGATTGTCACGAATCGGTAAAGCCAAAGTGACCTGTTTCCGTAATGAATCCATAGCTTTGCGGTTGGTCGATGCAACGAAGCATTTCTTCATAAATCATACATTCATTATGAAGAATGACCAATTTACCCTGCTCCCAGTCTGCCACATGGCAAACGACAACATACTCCTGCTTATTGAAGAATGTGGCATGGAGGGTTATGGTATTTACATCGCATTGGTATGCGAAATACGTCTACGAGATGACTATCGCTGCCAGATGAAATCGATCACTGCACTGGCGCGCTGATGGTATTTATGGCAATGCTACCGTCATCCGGACGAAGTGCCACCGTTATCGGAATGGAGCAGGGGATTAAGTTTGCGGCAATTGCGGTATCCGTGTAAGTGACGAAACCTTTAAAGGACTATTGATTTAAAACAGGCCGTTTTTTTATGTTATATAAACAATTTGACTGCTTTTGTGGTCGAAGGAATCTGCTACACTCCGCAGATGAAAGCCCTTTGGAA